>Ga0302279_10000172_pt1 | contig 91839 bp, 76 predicted proteins | sample III_Bog_N3_3_FD_194541 | JGI IMG/M metagenome (GOLD analysis project Ga0302279, IMG submission 194541) | Peat permafrost microbial communities from Stordalen Mire near Abisko, Sweden - III_Bog_N3_3 | ecosystem: Environmental > Terrestrial > Soil > Wetlands > Peat | place: Sweden: Abisko...
GTGGACGCAGGCCATGGGAACGTCGACGTTCCCTGCGGTTTCGTGGACGCAGGCCATGGGAACGTCGACGTTCCCTGCGGTTTCGTGGACGCAGGCCATGGGAACGTCGAGACAGACCCTCGGAACGCCGAGACGGACCACCGTTTCGCGGACGCAGGCCATGGCCACGTCGAGAGTCGCCACGGTTTCGTCGAGACAGGCCACGGCCGCAGAGAGACTCCCCACGGGAACTTTCTCTCTCCCCGTACGTGTAACCTGGAGAAAGGCAGGGCATCGTGACGCAGGCCGCTCTCGGCGTGATCCTCATGCGTGACGAAGCAGACGACGCGCGCGAGGTCACCGCCTCCCCGCGTCGCGAGCTCGACTCTCGGACCCTCGCCCGCTGCCGCGCGGGGGACGCCGCCGCCATCCGTGCGTTCGTCGTCCACTACCAGGGGCTCGTCTTCGCCTTCCTCTCCCGCAGCCTCGGCCGCGGCCCTCACGTCGAGGACCTCGCGCAGGAGGTGTTCGTCCGCGCCTGCCGCGCGCTGCCCACCTTCGAGGACGACGCCGACGGAGGGCAGCAAGCTCTTCTCTCCACCTGGCTCCTCACCATCACGAGCCGTCTCGTCATCGACGCACGAAGGAAGCGACATGTGGTCACCACTCCTCTTGAAGCCGACGACCCTGCCCGCAGCACCACGACCCCCGAGACGGAGCGCGCGCGACGCGAGCTCGGCCGCGCCCTCGAGCACGCGACCGGGCAGCTCCCGCCCGAGCAGCGAGACGTCTTCCTGCTCGCCGAGCTTCACGGGCTCGACATGAGCGCCATCGCGAGCATCACGGGGGTCCCCGAGAACACCGCCAAGACGAGGCTCTTCCGCGCTCGCGCGAGGCTCCGAGAGCTGCTCGCGGGCGTATGGGAGGCGCTGTGAGCGGGCCGTCGTTCGAGAGCTGGGAGGCGCAGGTCCCTTCCGAGGGCTTCGCCGACCGCGCGACGGTCGCCGTCCTGCGTGACCGCGCGCACGCCAGTCGTCGGCCGCAGCGCCGCGCCTGGGTCGTGCTCGCCGTCGCGGCCTGCCTGCTCACCGCGGGCGCGGCGTGGGCGTGGGCCGTGCACCCGAGCCACATGAGGCCGGACACGAGCGCCTCGAGCCTCGACATGCCACCTGGCATCGAGCGGATGGACCCGACGCCGAGCGCGACCCCGAAGAGCCTCGGCTCGGTCCCCGAGGTCGCTCCCCCTCCGCCGCCTCCGCCGCCCGTCGTTCGAGCGAGGCCCGTGCCCGCGATCGATCCGCTGCCGAGCGCGGCCCCGTCGTCCTTCAAGGTCCCGGCTCCGATGTGCATCTGCAACGCGTTCGCGTGCGACTGCGGACCTGAATAGCTCGTCGAGTGGAGCGCAGTCACCCGCACCTCTACGTTTCGAAGTCCGTCCTCGATCAGGTGCAGGAGCCTGCGCTCGGACGACGCTTCGCGTGGAACCCCCCCTGGAGACCCTCATGAAGACCACGTCGTTCGCGATCATTGCCTCGTTCACGCTCCTCGCCACCCCCTCCTTCGCTTCGGAGACCGACAAGGGCCCCACTGCGTCGGTGGAGGCGGACGGATATGGCTACCGCTTCAAGGACGACGCGCTCGCGGCCGGCGGGCTCAACGCAACCGACCCTCGACTGCACGTCGTGCAGCACGCGGCGCGCAGCGTCCTCATCCGCCCTCGGACCCAGTTCATCCAGGAGATGCTGAAGAGTGTCGAGAACCTCTGACCTCGTCGCGCTCTTGCCGCTCGTCGCGTTCGCGGCGTTCGCCGCGTGCGGCTGCGCCGAGCCTGGTCAGTACGGCGGGCTGATCCCGATCGACCAGGCCGGGGTCGAGGGGCGGCTGCAGCGCGTGTGCGTCATCGCCCCGCAGTCCGTCTGCGGCGCGCTCTCGACCGACGAGGTCGACGCGGACGAGGGCGGAGTGGCGGACGACGCCGACGCTCCTGCGCGCGTTGCGCCCCTGAGCGACGCCGGCGTCACGCGCCCGGACTGACGGGGACCAGCACTCGCAGCGCCCGCGGCAAGACCTCGACGCTCACGCGTGGAGAGGCCGGCCACTCCTCGCCGTCGAGCTGGGCGGCGAGCGCGGCGCCTCTCTCGACCGTCACGAGCTCGAGCTCGATCCGGGAGGCGCGCATCGCGTGCGAGTGCTCGATGCCGATCTCGTTGAGCATCGGCTCGGTCACCGGGTTGCCTTCGAGGTCGACGATGGCCTTCGAGGTCCAGTCGCGCTTGCCTCGAAAGGGGATGACCTCGAAGACGCCGTCGTCGTGCCGCGACGTGCGGTCGAAGACCCAGGCGCCCGCGTAGATGCGCGTGTTCTTGATGACGAGATCGCTGATGCCCTCGAGCTCGTGCCGGACGCCGTCGAGGACGAGCGTCGCGTGCATCTTGTCGGGCACGAGGTACGACTCGAGGAAGGTCTTCACGAGCGCGCCCGCGTAGACGGCGTGGTCCCTGTACAGCTGGTCGAGGTGGAGCGCGGAGATCGCGCGGCGCTGCTTGTTGCGCTCCGCAAGCACGCGCGCAGACAGTCCCCAGCCGGCGGAGTCGAAGAAGTAGGCGGGCGGGTGGCCGTCCTGCTGGAGCAGCCCCGCGTCGAGCCTTGTCTCGTGGGCGAGCGCGATGACGTCGACGTTGCGAGGGAGCGCGGAGGGGGAGGCGTCGAGGCCGAAGCTCTTGCCCTGATCGTTCGCGGTCCCCGTCGGAAGAAGCCCCAGCGTCACGCGCTCTCGCTTGCTGCTCGCGAGCAGCCCCGAGGCGACCTCGCGGAAGGTGCCGTCCCCGCCCATCGCGATGACGACGCGGTAGTCGCCCGCCTCGAGCGCGTCCCGCACCGCCTCGATCGTCTGGCCGTCAGGCAGCGTCGCGAGGAGATCGGCGGGGATGCCGGCCGCGCGCAGGAGACGCCGCACCTCGTCGATGCGCTCGCGGTTCTTGCCGCTCTGCGCGGTCGGGTTTCCGACGAGGAGGTGCGCCGCGCTCATGCGCGACGAGCCTAGCATCGCGAGCGCGGACGCCCCGTCAGAGACAGGCGATGTAGTACCCCGTCGTGACCTCCTCGAGCGAGCTCGACGTCGAGGCGTTGTCCGCGCCGAGGTATGCGCCCGAGCCCGTCGCGTAGGCGATGCCGGCAGTCACGTACGCACGCCCCGCCGCGACCTGCGCGGTGTTGCTCGCGGTGACGCACGACGCGCCGGTGAGGGGGAGGCTGGCGTCGAACGAAAGGCCGGGCGTCGTCGGTGTCGGGGTCGACGTGCTCGCGTCGCTGCCGGTCGCCCCCGCGTCGGACTGGCCTCCCGCGGCGATCCAGCCGAGCATGGCGCGCACGGCCGCGAGCTGCGTCCCCGACTTCTCGGAGTAGCTGGCGCCGTCGTACCCCCAGAAGTCCCAGCACTCGTAGTCGTTGCCGGACGACGAGGTCGCCTGCGGATAGAGCACGATGATGTGGTTGGTGTCCGCCCACTCGTTGTAGCCGGCGTGCCCGTAGTAGGCGTCGTTCACGAGCGCGGCGTTCTGCTCGCACCCGTGGAAGGAGATGTGGACGCGGCACGTCTCGCCGTTCGCGCACGCGGCGGGCACGTAATAGTACCCGGTGTCGGCCATCCCTTCGGTCGCGGCGTCGGGGACGAACGTGGTCTGGGAGAACGAGAGCATCTTGCCGCCGAGCGTCGTCGCGGCCGGCGAGAGCGCGCCGTAGATCTGCTTGAGCGCGCTGCCGGCGCCGTCGTAGCTGCAGTCGCCGACGAAGGGAGAGACGACGCTGTCGCAGGTCCCGCCGTAGCTCATCGTCGGCATCGTGTGCGCGGTGCCCGGGTGGCGGCTCACGTACTGGATCGAGGACGCGCCCATGAACGCGCCGTAATAGGTGTTGAGCGAGTCGACGACGCTCGGGTCCACCACGCTGTCGTCGGCGCCGCCGAAGAGGAAGACGCGCTCGTTCATGAGGTTCGCGGGGTTGTCGATGGTGCCCGCGGCGTAGTTCTGCTTGGTCACCGTGACGAGGGAGGCGGCGTCGGGGCTGCCTGTCAGGCAGGTGGTCTCGGCGGTGTTCGCGGAGCCCTGCGCGCAGTCGTAGGGGCCGCCGGCGAAGATGGCCGCGCCCTTGAGGATCGAGGAGAACGCGACGTGGAACTGGACGGCGAAGAACGCGCCCGAGGAGAAGCCGGACACCGACGTCTCGGACAGGTCGATCTGGTATCCGCTGCCGGGCTTCGGCGCGCTCGCGTCACCCGAGGCCTTCGGCTTGCCCGCGTCGGCGGCGGGCGTGCTCGTCGCTGCGCTGTCGACCGTGAGCGATCCGTCGGGGAGCGCGACGGTGCTCCCGTCCGTGCCGGGTGCCTGCGCCTTCGCGCTCCCCGCATCGTTCTTCTCGCCGCTCGTGCCGGGCGTCGACGGACCCGAGACGGCTGCGTCGGGGCTGACGGGCTCGCCGGTGATGCAGGCAGGAGCGCCGAGCGTGAGCGCGGCGAGGAGGGCGAACGGGACGCGAGGAGCACGGAGACGCGAGAGCGACATGAGGACGATCCTTTCGTGAGCACGCCGCCATGAGCACGGAGTGGGCCAGGGACCGACATCAGCGATTCACGAGAGATCGCACACGCTCGCGTCATGGCTGACGCACGGGAAGCTCGCGCGAGGATGCGTCAGCGTTGACGCGGCGGCGTTCAGACGGAGGCGCGGGCTCGGCGGCGCCGAAGGAAGACGGTTCCGACGAGGCCGAAGCCGAGCCAGACGGCGTCCGACGGATCCGAGGTCGCGGCGAGCGTGCACCCTCCGCCGCTCCCTGGCGTGCTCGCGGAAGAGCCGTCTCCCGTCGTCGCGCTCCCGCCGCTGTCCTTCGACGCGGCGTCGGCAGGCCGCGACTTGCTCGCGTCCGTGTGGGAGGCGGCGTCGGACGAGTGGGAGCTCCCCGCGTCTGGCTGGCCCGTCGAGCTCGAGCCGTCGGGCTCACCCATCGGCATTCCGGAGTCGTGGCCCTGGACCCCGCCGTCCTTGGTGACGACGACGGAGGCGTCGGGGATCGCCGGAGCGCCCGCGTCGGTGACGCTGATGCCCGCGTCGCTGCCTGCGCCCGTCAGGACGGTCCCGAGCTCGAACGCGCCAAGGTCCGTCGCTGCGCTGCGCGCGACGCTCTCGAGGGGCTGCACGTACTCGAAGGTCGGGGTGAGCGAGAACCCGTTCGCCGTGCCTGCCGCGACCCCCTTGCCGATGGCCGGAGACCCGGCGACGAGGTGGTAGTCGAAGGTGGCCGCCGCGACGAACATCGGGCTGCTGGTGGCGAGGTTGTCTGCCGAGAGCGCGCCGGTCGAGCTGAGAGTGCCGGTGCCGGCGAAGAGGTTGTTGTGGGCGGTCAGCGTCGCGCCCGCGGCGACCTTGATGAACGTGACGCTCGAGGCGAGGTCGCTGACGAACGTGTTGTTGCCGACGTAGAGCTGGCTGGTCGTGTTGAGCAGCCCCTCCTCGCCGTACGTGAGCAGCGTCGGGTTCTCCGCGGCGGCCCCCTTCTGGATGACGTTCCCGACGACGACGCCGAGCCCACCCTGGGGGATGTCGAGCTCGTAGCTGTCGGTCCCGATCTCCCCTGCGAGCTGGTTGTAGAGGATGTAGCTGTTCTGGGCGCGCGTCTTCAAGAGGTGCCCCGTCTCGGAGTTGCCGCTCGCGACGTCGTGCGACCAGTTGAACGCGAAGATGAACGTCTCCATGTTCGAGCTGCCGACGTAGATGTTGTGCGTGCATCCGCCCGAGGTGCAGCCGTCCCCGAGCCCGTTGTGGAAGAGCTGCGTGTACTCGACGACCAGCGTCGACCCGGTGCTCGCCGGCGTCGCGAGGATGCCGTCCTGGTTGTCGTGGATGTAGCACCCGGTCACGACCAGCCCGTCGGCCTCGTCGCGGATCCCGGCGCCGTTCGCGCCGTTCGCGTCGGAGATGTTCGCCCCTGTGAGCTCGAGGTTGGCGAGGGTCACGTCGTTGGCGGTGACGTCGTAGATGCCCTTGTAGTTCGCGGGGTGGTCGGTGCCCGAGAGGTCGATCTTGGGCTGACCTCCGACTCCGCGCACCGTGAGCCCGGCGACGCCGATCGCGCACGAGTCCGTGTAGGCCGCCGTGCCGACGGAGACGAGGACGGTGTCTCCCGGATTCGCGACGGCGATCGCGGCGCACGGCGTCGCGTAGGTCTTGCCGGGGCCGACCGTGAGGGTGGCGGCGGAGGCGGTGCTCGCGAGGAGCGTGAGGCTGGTCAGGACGGAGGCACGGACAGCGAGTGAGCGTCGGGGCATGAGTTCCTCGGACGCGAAGGGCAAGCAAGCGTCAGAACTGTCCATACACGAACGGCTCGGTCTTCGCCCCCGCCGCCAGGTGGAGCCCGTACGCCGTGAGGGCGAGCAGGACCCCCATCGCGGCCGCCGGGAGCGCGACGAAGCGCTCACGCAGGCGATCGGCCCAGCCCCTGGGCACGGCGTGCATGACCATGCCAGCCGCCAGCACGAGCGCGACCCGGGCCGACACGTTCTCGACGCCGCCGGTGCATCGCGCGATTCGACCGAGGACGAGGGTGGCGTGCCCGAGGCTCGGCGCTCGGAAGAAGACCCACGCGAGGCAGACGAACTGGAAGGTGAGGAACGTCGTGAGCACGCGCGACGCGAGGCCACCGGCCCCTTGAGGGTCGGCCGCATCCGCACCCGGCCGCCGCTGGTACATCCGCGTCGCTGCGAGCCCCGCGCCGTGGAGGCCGCCCCAGATCACGAAGTTCCACGAGGCGCCGTGCCAGAGGCCGCCGAGGAGCATCGTGATCATCAGGTTCACGTACGTCCGTCCCGCCCCTTTCCGCGAGCCTCCGAGCGGCACGTAGAGGTAGTCGCGGAGCCAAGTGCTGAGCGAGATGTGCCAGCGGTGCCAGAAGTCTTGAAGGTTCCTCGCGAGGTACGGGACGTTGAAGTTCTCCGGGAGCTCGTAGCCGAAGAGCAGCGCGCTCCCGATGGCGACGTCGGTGTAGCCGGAGAAGTCGCAGTAGATCTGGATGGCGTAGGCGTAGACCGCGATCAGGAGCTCTGCGGACGAGAAGCGCTCGGGGTTGCCGAACGCGCGCCCGACGAGGTTCACCGAGAGCGTGTCGCCGATCACGATCTTCTTCGTGAGCCCTGTCGCGATGAGCCAGAGGCCGCGCGCCTGCTTGTCGGCATCGGCCACCGGCGCGCGCGCGAGCTGCGGGAGCATCTGGCGCGGGCGCACGATGGGGCCGGCGACGAGGTGAGGGAAGAAGGCGACGAAGAGGAGGTAGTCGAGGTAGCGGCGCGCGGGCTCGAGCTCCCGGCGGTAGACGTCGATGGTGTAGCTCATCGTCTCGAACGTGAAGAACGAGATGCCGAACGGGAGGACGAGCCCCAGGTGACGGAAGTGGACGTGCAGCCCGAGGAATGAGCAGAGAGACGTGAGCGACTCGGACGCGAAGTCGAAGTATTTGAAGATCGCGAGGACGCCCAGGTAGTAGACGACCGACACGAGGAGGAGCGCCTTCCTCGCGCGTGGGGTCTCGGTCTTCGCGAGCGCGCGGCCGATCCAGTAGTCGAGCGTGCTGCCGACGAAGATGATGCCGAGGCACAGGACGCTCCACCCGACGGGGCCGAGGGGGACGTCCTCCTGCTTCGCGGCGTCCCACGTGCCGTAGAAGTAGAAGCCGTAGCTCGCGACGACGAGGAAGAGCGCGCGCGCCAGCCGCTGCGCGTGCAGGAGCCAGAAGATGGCGAATGTGCCGAGGAGAAACGCGCCGTAGAGGGCGCTGTTGAAGAGCATCGCGCGGATTGACCTTTGCACGAAGGGGCAAGACTTGGCTATTTTCGCCGCACGTGTCTCCTCCCGTAGAAGCTCCGGCGCCCGTCGGTCACCCGCTGAACACGAGGACGACCCGCGCGCTGGTGGTCATGATCGCCGTGCTGGCGGTCCCGTACTTGCCGCTGGGGTCACCTGCGCTTCGGCGGTTCCGGGTCGCGCAGGCTCCGTGGGACGCGACCGTCGACGTGGCCGTGCCTGGCAGCGCGGAGCCGCTGGTGCCCAAGCCCACTCCGGTCGTCGGCGATCAGAAGCTGGGCGCCACGGCGAACGAGGAGACGGTCTCGAACGCGCTGCCCGACAAGCCCGAGCCCATCGACGAGAGCGCGCTGGCGAAGAAGCTCGGCTCGCTCGCGATCGACGACGCGACCGGGCACGCGCTCGACCCGTATTACGCATCGCTCGCGAAGACGATCGCGAAGGAGCCCGGAGCCGTCACGCGCATTCTCCACTACGGCGACTCGGTCATCACGGCAGACCTCGTGTCCGGCACGATGCGGCGGCTCGAACAGGCGATGTTCGGTGACTCGGGCCACGGCTTCATCCTCCTCGCGAATCCGTGGGAGTGGTACTTCCACAACGACGTCTCGCACAGCGCGTCGGAGGGGTGGTCGGCCAATCGCATCACGGGGCCGCTCGTCTCGGACGGGGCGTACGGGCTGGGCGGGGTGTCGTTTCACACGACGGGCACGGCCTCCGCGTGGTTCTCGACGAAGAGCCAGGGCGACTATGGTCGGAAGGTCTCGCGGTTCGACGTCTACTACCTCGAGCAACCCTGGGGCGGCGACGTCTACCTCGTCGTGCCCGGCCGCGCGGCGGAGAAGCTATCCACCCGCGGCCCGAAGAAGGTGTCGCGCGTGCACTCGGTCACGGTGCCGGATGGCGCGGGACAGCTGTCGATCCGCACCTGGGGCAACGGCGACGTCCGCATGTTCGGGGTCGCTCTGGAGCGCGACGAGCCAGGCGTCGTCTACGACGCGCTCGGAGCGAACGGCGCGCGCATCCGCCTGTGGGATTCGATGAGCGAGGAGAACTGGACCGAGCAGCTCGAGCTCCGGAAGCCTGCGCTCGTCATCCTGCAGTACGGCACCAACGAGAGCGAGGACGACGACTTCCGTCTCGAGACCTACGAGCCCGCGCTCGACCGCGTGCTGACGAAGGTCGCCAAGGCGGCGGAGGGCGTGCCGATCCTGGTCGTTTCACCGCTCGACCGAGCCGAGCGCGGACCCGGCGGGAAGCTCCGGACGAAGCCGGTGATCCTGAAGCTCGTGGAGGCGCAGAAGCAGGCTGCCGCTCGGCACCACGTCGCGTTCTGGAACACGTTCGAGGCGATGGGCGGCGAGGGGGCGATGGCGAAGTGGGTGAACGCGAAGCCGCAGCTCGGCGGCTGGGACTTCACCCACCCGACACCGCTGGGCGCGGAGGCGATCGCTTCGCTCCTCTTCCACGCCCTCAACGCCGGCTACGTCGCCTATGCGAGCACCCACCCGGGCGCCCCCCCGCTGCCGGAGGCAAAGTGAGCCCTGCTATTTGGCCGGAGCTCCGCAGTGGCCTGGACCGTTGAGACCGCAGATATCGCCGGTCGCGCAGTTGCCGCACTGGATCTCGTTGCCGCAGCCATCGCCGGCCGGGCCGCACTGGATCGACTGACCCGAGCACGTCTCCGCGGTGCAGTTCGTCGTCGCACCGCACTTGCCGGGGCCGCCTCCGCCGCACGACTGGCCGCTCGGGCAGCTCCCGCACTGGATCAAGTTGCCGCAGCCGTCGCTCGCCGGCCCGCAGCCGATGTCGGCCTGCGCGCAGGTCCGCGGCGTGCAGATGGGAGTGTACGGCTGCACGCACGCGCTCAGATCGAAGAGCATGAACTCGAGGATCGCCTCCTGGGGCGTGAGCGGTCCCGCGGGGCATGCGCTCGGAAAGATCGTCCCGCCGCTCCTGAGATTGTTTCCCTGGGCGTGCCAGTCGCTGAAGGTGACGCGGCCGCACTGGTTGGCGGATTCCGCGCCGATGGGTGTGTTGAAGGTGAAGTGAATCGGGGTCGTCACCGCCCCCCCCTCGGCCTGGGCGTGGAGCCACGGCTGGGTGGGTGGAACCACCGAGTCGGTGTTGTGGAACGCCGGGTTGATGAGGACGTAGTCGCTGCTGGCGCTCGAGAACCCGACGTTCCCCAGCCACGAGGCGAAGGCCGTCCCGGTGGGATTCGCGGGCGGCTGATCGATGATGCCGATCTCGACCGCGCCGTTGCCGTCCTGGTTGGCGTGCCAGTTCGCGGCGCCCATCAGCGCGGGGTTCTCGTAGAGCCACGCGTACTGATAGTCGCTCGCGAAGACACGACCGCCCGAGCCTGCATAGGTCGCGAGCGCTGCCTGCTGCGCGGCGCTCTGCACTTCGGGGTACGCCTCGCACTCGAGGATCGTCATGTCGTAGTTGTTGATCTCCGGCGTTCCACCCGGGCCACCGGTCGCGGCGAAGAGAGCGTCCTGCGAGGGTGTGGCGGTGTCGATCTTCGCCCCGGCGCCGGTGCCTGCGGCGGTCGCGCTCGGGTCGTTCGCCGTATAGAACTGGATGTAGCCGCTGCCGCCGGGATCGGTGAACTCGCTCGGGTCGATGCCAATCTTGAGGAGGACGCACTCGACGGGATCGTAGGCGCCGGTGACGATCGCGACCCGCGGCATGTCCCCCTGCATGTGCGTGCTCGGCATCTTCAGCGTCTGATCGGGAATGCTGTTCGATGCGCACGGCGTGGCGATGGGGAACGTGAACTGCCTCCGCCATCGACCGAGCTGGATGACGAGCGGAATCGACGTTCCGACCGGAACGCCGGTGAGCGTGAACGACCCGTCGGTGCCCGTGAGGGTGGAGACGAGCGGGTCGCCGGCTGCGGTCGAACCACAGACGTCGCATGTGATGCCCGCCGGGAACGGCGCGAGGCCGGGGTCGCTCGGGTTGTTCGGGATGTAGACGAGCGCGTTGTACAGGCCGTACGTGCCTGCCGGATCGTAGACCTTGCCGCTCAGCGTCGTGGTCGCCGGGCCTCCGTCGGGCCCCCCGGTTCCGGTGCAGACGGGGATCTCGGCGCACACCCCGGTACAGCCGCACTGACCCGGTTTCGTCGGGTCCCCGCCACAGGACTGCGGAGACGAGCACCCTCCACACGAGATCGTGCCGCCACACCCATCGCCCGCCTGGCCGCACGTGATCGACTGCGACGCGCATGTCTGCTTCACGCACGCGTCCGGATCATTGCCGCCGCCGCCGCTTCCGCACTTGTTGTGCACGCCGCCGCCACCACACACCGTTCCGGTCGGGCACGTCGAGCCGCACTGGACGACTCCGCCGCACTTCGGATCCGTCACCGCGCCGCAGTTGGCATTCAGGCTCGCACACGTCGACTGGACGCACTGCGCGCCGTTCTCGAGCTTTCCGGTCTCGCCGCCGAGCGTCACGTCCTGGTACGACCCGTCGCCGGCGCCAGCGTCAGGCGTGCCGTAGACGCTCGCCGTGCCGGTCGCGGCGCTGCCGCAGCCAAGCCCCACCACGCCCGCGGCCAGGAACGACCCCACGGCAAACCGTAAGACTTTGACCCCGTGACGCATGCTGCCTCCACGCTACCGAACGAAGTGGTCGAGTCTAGCAGACTTGAGGCTTCGTTGAGGCTCGGCGCGGTCACCACCGGCACCGAGCTGCCCCTTCACCGGATGCCACCGTAGGCACGTGTGCGCCCTCTGGCCTGAGCTGGCGCGATCGAGAAACACAGTCCAGAGTCAATGCGTCTCGCGTCTCACGTGTGTGTTTTCGCGCGTCTCACGCGAGCCTCCCAAAAGGAGAGTTCAGCATGCTCCAACCCAAGTCCGCACGGCTGCCCGTGGCGCTCGCCACAGGCTTGCTCGGGAAGAGACCCCTCGCGCACCTCCTCGTGTATGCGATTCATCGAAGGCTGTCTGGCACCTTCGAGCTCGTCGACGACACGGGCGAGCGCGCGAACATCGTCGTCGCCGACGGCATGGTCTCGCGCGTATCGACCAGCACGCCCGTCATCTATCTAGGGCACATGCTGTACGAGCTCGGCGTGATCGACGCCGTGCAGCTGAGTGGCTCGCTCGCGGCGGTCGCGACGACGAAGCGATTGCACGGCCAGATCCTCCTCGCGAGCGGGATGATCGATCGCGAGCACCTCGCGGACGCGCTCCGGCAGCAGCGCTCACGGAAGCTCCTGCACTGCTTCACGCTTTCCGATAACGCGGCGTTCTCGTTCTACCCTGACGTCGATCTCGTCGGCGCGCGGACCGACGACGTCGAGCCGACGAACCCGCTTCCGTTGATCTGGCGTGGAGTTCGCGCGTACCCGCCATGGGATCACGTGCGCGCGACGATCGCGACCGTGGCAGGCCACCCGCTGCGCGTGGTCGGCTCCCTCGAACGCTCAGGGCTCGAGGACAAGGAACGCGCGACCGCGGAGCGGCTACGCCAGACGCCGCTGACAGTGTCCGAGGTCGTCATCCGTGGCCGTCTCGACGTGCGAGCTGCGGATCTACTCGCCTACTTCCTCGTCATCACGAAGCTGGCCGAGATCACGGATTCCGTCGTTCCGATGGTACCTGGAGCAATCGCGGCGACCACTCCCGCGAAGCCCGTCGCGCCGCCGCGCACCGGTGCAACCGCCCCGACGGTCGTTGCGAAACCGGCGACGCCGACGAGCGTGGCAGCCGCCGATGCGATCGCGGAGAAGCCCACGCGAGTGAGCGACGCGACGATGCCCGCGAGCTCACTCCCGAGCGGCGAGTACGTGCGAAGGATCTCCTTCGCCATGCGCGCCGCCACGGGCGACGCGAACCCGCTGCGCATCCCATCGCCGATGCCGGGGACCCTGCCTCGCTCGTCGACGCCACCTACCCTGGCCGCGCACCCGAAGGCGTCGCCGCCGGAGCTGGCGGAGGCCGAACAGTCGCTCTCCGACGCCGAGATGCGCTTCGTCCTCGGGGAGCGAGAGCTCGCGGTGCGGCTCGTTCGAAAGGCGCTCACGGCTGCCCCCGGGATGCCTGATGCGCTGGCCTTTCTCGCGTACCTCGAGGCGATGGGTGCACCGCCTACCGCGCAGCTGCACGACCTGCTCCGCATGATCGACACGGCGTTGCTCGCCGAGGAGAGCTGTAGACGCGGACGCTTCTATCGGGCCGAGATCAAGAAGCGCCTCGGGGATCACGAGGGCGCGATCCGCGATCTTCGCGCCGCGGTGCGGGACGATCCGAACGACGTCGACGCGCGACGTGAGCTCGGCGCGTACGAGCGCAAGGTGCGAGACGGCACGATTGTCCTTCGATCCATGTCGCCATCGACGGGCACTCCGCGCGCCACGGGCCTCGCCTCTTGGCTACGAGGGCGCAAGGGCGACTGACTACCAGGACAGCGCGAAGCTCGCTCCGGCCATCTGCTGGTTCACGGTCGGCACGACACCCCACGCCACCTTCGGGACCGGCGGCGTGAGTGCGTCGAGCTGACCCGATCGGTACCGCGCGAGGACCTCGCCAAGGTTGCTCGGCTGTGTGAGGGCGTTCCCCTCGCCGATGCCCGTACCGACGAAGCCGCTGACGATCCCTACCTTCCAGTGATCGTAGCCGAGCCCGAGGATGAGCATGATCCCGGTGTTCGCGAGGATGTTCACGACGTGCGGGACGACCCCCGTCGCGCGAGCCTGGTCCTTCTGGACACTCGCGAGCGTGCGCTCGGCCCGGGCGAGGGCTTCGCATTGGCCTCCGTCGTTCCAGTGCTTTCGCGCGTCGCGGAGCGGGAGCGTGATCTGCAGCGGGAGCACCCAGAGCGTCAGTGCGGCGACACCCATTGAGACCGAGCCCACGCTCAGATCTACGTTGGACGCGTGAAAAGGGTACGCCGGGATCAAGCTCGCCTGTGCGACCGCGCCCACGGTGAAGGCCGACCCGAGCGTCCATGACCAGATGTCCGTCGTACGCACCTCCTCATCGAAGGCTCGCGCGAGGTAGTCGAGGCGCTGCTGCGCGTCGATCGAGGCGACGCCCGGTGCGTCGTTCGGGGCCGGACACATGTCGGCGTGGGCGTGGCCCTCGAACATCGTCAGGCTGACCGCTGCGGTGAGTACGCCGAGGAGGACGCGCTGGTGTCGCATGAACGAACATGAATACAGAGCTGGCACCGACGTGTCTAGGGATGCGCACGGGTCGCCGCCGCTTGGTCCCGCCCAGCTTCCGTGCTCTCGTACGTCGGCGTGCGCCGCCGCATCCGTGTCCTCGTATTCGCTGCCGTCGTTGCGTGCGAGGACCACTACACGAGCACCCCGCCGACCGCGCCGGAGAGCTACCCGTCGATGTCCTCGACGAGCCGGGTCGCGGCGCTCTTTGCGCCTGTTCACGTCGAGGCCGGGGCGGCCGTGGCCAGCTCGCCGAGCGAGTCGCCTCACGCACTAACGATCGCGAGCTGCGCCTCCAGCCCCGGAGAGTGCTCGCCAGCTTCGGCGGACGCGGGCGCGGACGCGACCTACCGCGTCGTGTTCGGTTCCGGTCGGGTGGTCGTACGACTGCGCGCACAGGCGATGACCGACCTGTACAACGAGCTCCGCGACCGGACGACTGCGGGCGAACGACTCGATGCCACACCGCATGCCCCGCAAGACCCGAAGCCTCGTGCCGCGCGCGAGGAGAGGCCGCATTCGGCGTCGAGCGCCGCGGCGAGCGATCCGATTGCGAAGGGTGCGATCGAGCTGCTCGACCTTGTCGACGACATCGGCGAGGTCACCATCGATGTCGTGCACGCGTCGGGGCTTCGGGGATGTACCGTCTCGGTGAAGCTTCCGTCGGCCGACGGCGGCGCGTCGCAGTGTCTGATTCAGGCAACGGAGCAGCCGCACCGCGCGGGTCAAGGTCGACGAGGGCGGTAATAGAGTCTCATTGACTTTAAGTGCGCCCTCGCGAAGACTTCGGGCATGTTGTCCCGCGAGAGCCTTGCCGCCCGCCTCTCCAGCGGCGCGAGCGCGTCGTTCCTGTTCTTCTGGGGGCACACGCCGAAGCAAGTGGGCGTGGTCGACGGCGCCTGCCTCAGCCAGTGGTTCCGGTGCTCGTTCGTCGTCGACGGGACGACCTACGCGACGGCGGAGCACTTCATGATGGCAGAAAAGGCGCGGTTGTTCGGCGACCGGAACGCCCTCGCGGCGATCCTCGCGGCAGGCACGCCGAGCGATGCGAAGGCGCTCGGTCGAACGGTGCGTGGCTACGATGAACCGGCGTGGGAGCGCGCGCGGAGCGAGGCGGTGGTGCGAGGAAATCTGGGCAAGTTCGGTCAGAATCCAGGCCTGCGCACGTTCCTCCTCGGGACCGCCCCGCACGTCCTCGTGGAGGCGAGCCCGCGAGATCGCATCTGGGGCATCGGAATGGGTGCACGGAACCCGGATGCCCGCGAGCCCACGCGCTGGCGAGGTCGGAACCTCCTCGGGTTCGCGCTGATGGAGACGCGTGATCGTCTCGTTCAGCCATGACCTCTTCCTGAAGGCAGCAGCGCGGCGCCGCGCGCGACCGGCTCGTACGGTTCTCGAGGAAGGAACGAGGGACGAGCTTCGCCGACGGAGTGAGAATTCACGTGACGGAGTGGTACCCTCGGCGTGTGCGAAACGAATCGCTCTTCCTGGGCACGCTCCTCCTCGGCACCGCCACCGCTCTGGGCGTGTCCATCCCGACGGCCCGCGGTGAAGTCAACGCCACGAGCACGATCCCCGTCTCCGAGATCCACGAGGGGATGAAAGGGTACGGGCTCACCGTCTTCCACGGGACGGAGCCCGAGCGCTTCGACGTCGAGGTGATCGGCGTACAGCACAATTTCCGACCGGGCCAGGACATCATCGTCATCAAGACCCCGCACCCGCGCCTCGATATCGTCAAGACGGTCGCCGGGATGAGCGGGAGCCCCATCTTCCTTGGGAACGGAAGGCTCGCCGGCGCGTACTCGTACTCGCTCGGGTCGTTCGAGGTCGAGCCGGTCGCGGGCGTCACACCGATCGGGCTCATGTTGACGGAGATGGCGCGGCCGACCCCCGCTGGCTTCTGGGGCGCTCCGTTCCGATCCGAGCACTCGTCGGCCGCCGCTCGAAGCAGCGGGCCGCGGCACGCGTCGCTGCTCAATCGGGAAGGCGAGGGCGCGCCCGCCGACGGCGATTCGCGCGGGGCACGGGTCGGCAACGCCGGCGCCGACGGCGCACCGAGCGCTTCGCCGTACCTGCGAGCAGCGACGCCGTTGCTCCTCTCGGGCATGGGCGACCGGACGACCGAGATGATCCGCAGCCTCTTCGCCAGCGACGGCCTCGAGCCGCTGCAGGCCGGAGGCGGGCAGGGAGCGATCACGGCGGCGACCCCCTCGCACTTCGTCGACGGCGGCGGGATCGGGGTGCAGCTCGTGCGCGGAGACATATCGATGATGGGCCTCGGAACCGTCACGCACGTGCAGGGCACGAGGCTCGTGGCGTTCGGTCACCCGATGATGAACGGCGGCGACTCCGCGCTCCCGACCTGCATCGGCGGTGTGATGTGGATCCTCGCGAGCGCGCAGCGCAGCTACAAGGTCGGCGAGTGCGTTCGACCGCTCGGTACGCTGGTGCAGGATCGCCAGACCGCCATCGTCATCGACGAGACCCGCACGGCGCCGATGTTCCCGGTCACGCTCGAGGTCGTCGGCGTCGAGGGGGCTCCGAAGAAGCTCTGGCACATGGAGGTCGCCGAGGAGCGCTTCATGTCGCCTAACCTCACCGCATCGGCCATCAGCTCGGCGCTCGAGGCCACCATCACAGACCAGCGCGACGTTAGCTGGCAGCTGAGCTCGCGACTCACGATTCGTGACCACGGGACCGTGGAGCTGGAGGACTTCGGCGTCGCCATCGGTGGCATGCCGGAGCAGGGGGAGATCAGCCGGCTACGCCTCCTGCACGCGCTCGGCGATGTTATGGGCAACCCCTGGGAAGAGGTCTCCATCGAGAAGATCGAGACGAAGATGACCGTGAAGTACGAGCGCGATGTGTGGCATCTGCGCGGCATCGAGCTGACGAGCGACACCGTCGACGCGGGCAAGAGCGCTCACGTCCGCGTGCACCTCGTCCCGTTCCAGGGGAAGGAGATCGTGCGCGAGCTGGAGATGCCGATCCCGTCGGAGCTCGCGGGCTCGGACGTCGAGATCGAGGTCGTGCCAGGCTACGATATCGTGCCAGACCTCGCCGCGCCCGAGAACCTCGCCGAGCTGATTGCCAACGAGACGCGCCAGAGCCTCGCGCCTCGGACGATCGTGCTCCAGATCAAGCTGCCTGCGCAGGGGGTCGTGTTCCACGGCGAGCTCGCCCCGCGGCTGCCCGAATTCGCCTTCGACGCACTGCGTGCCTCTCACTCGGACACGAGCGCCGAGGCGGTCGCGAGCTACGCGCGGACGGTCGTGCCGGTCGAGCACTACATCGACGGCCGGGACAAAGTGAAGGTGAAGGTCCGCCGCTCGATGCGGTAGGCCTTCTATCGCTGGCTGGCGAGGGCCGAGATGATCAAGGTCGCCATGCCGCCGAGGATCATCAGGACGACCATCCAGCCGAGGACCTTCTTCCGTCGGCTGCCATCGAGCCCGCTCGGCAAGTCAATCGACTCTCCGGGCCTCATGTCGAGGTCGTACTGGGGGCGCGAGGCCGCTCTAATGGAGACGACGTGCGGAGGGGCCTCGATCGGAGGGGCCGGTGCGACCGGAGCGGCAGGAGCTTCGACGACCGCCGCGACGACCGGTGCCGACGCCCCTGCGACCGGGACGACCGCAGCAAACGGGGACGGGGCCCATGGCGGAGCGGGCTCCTTCGGCGCGTGGAACTGGGGCATGGGAGCGACGGGGGCAGGGGCAGGGTCGAGCTTCGCCGCAGCCGTGACGTTGGCGCTCCGGACATCCGCGAGCTCGGCTTCGAGGCGTGCGATCTTGCGCTCAGCCTCGCGCCGCCACGCCGTGAGCTCCGCGAGCGCCGCCTCGATGGCGATCAGGGACATCCCGGAGGTGATCTCCGTGATCGGAGGCGCGGAAGGGCTCCGCTCGCCCTGCTCGGCGCCGGGCGGGGCCACCGTCGGCGGGCGCGGAGACACGGCTGCCGACCCGCCTGGCGCGCGGAGCGGTGTGGGTGCCTGGCGCGCGCTCGCTCCCGATACCGATGCCAGCTTGGGGCGCGCCGGGGGGACCGGCTGTGGGCGCTTCTCCTCCGTCACGGTCTCAGGTTGGACCAACTCTGGCGCGGCCGCTACTGCAACCGCTCACGGCGCGGCGGGCGTCGACGCAGGCCTGAGCTCGCCGAGCGTGTACTGGGCGCCGAGGTACTTTTTCGCCGCCGCACGTACGCGGGCGGAGCTGACGCGATCGACCATGGTGTCGAAATCGAGGATCACTTTCGGGTCGTCGCCGAACATGTACGCACTCTCTAGCTCGCTCACCCAGTAGCCGTTCTCTTTCAGGCGGGTCTCGTGCGCACGACGGCGGAGCTCTTTCACCTTGGCGATGTAGTCGTCGCCCACGCCCGCGTTCTGGAGAGCCTTGATCTCGTCCATCACGGCCTTCTCGAGCTTCGCGATGTTGTCGGGCGCGCAGCCGAAGCTCACGGTGAACGTGTACTCCTGCTTCGGGCGCCGCGTGACGCCCCCGGACACGCTCACACCGTAGACGCCGCCCATGTCCTCGCGGAGGATCTCCCGCAGCCGGATGCGCAGCACCTCTTCGACCATCCGTAGGTCGTTCTCCGCGTCGCGCGACCACGTCTCGTTCCCGTGGAAGGTGAGAGAGACGCGGCTCTTGGGCTCGCTCCCCTGTGCGACGGAGGTCTTCGTCACACCGGCCGGGTGCCGGAGGTTGACGTCGCGCCAACGCTCCTTCTTTCCCGCCGCGGGGAGCGATGCGAGGTACGTCTCAGCGAGGTGCTTCGTGCAGTCGAGGTCCACGTTGCCGACGATGACGAACGTGAAGCCAGACGCGTCCGCGAAGCGAGCTTTGTAGAAAGCGACCGCCTTCTCAAGGTGGACGCTCTGAAGCACCTCCGGCGTGGTCGGCTGACGCCTGCGGTGGCCCTTCGAGAAGAAGACCGACAGGTCCTCGTGGAAGGCGGTCTCGGGCGAGAGACGACGGTTCTTCGCCTGCTCGACCTGGCTAGCTCGCCACGCCGTGAACGCCCCGTCGTCCTTCCGCGGCGCGGTGAGCTCGAGGTTCACCATCTGGAACAGCGTGTCGAGGTCCTCCGGCGAGGCTATGCCGGAGACGATCTCGAACAGCTCGGCGATGGTCGCGTTGACCGAGAGGACCTTGCCAGCGAGGGCTTTTCGCAACGCGGTGGCGTCGAACGGGCCGAGCCCGCCTTGCCCGACCACAGTGCTCGCGAAGCGCGCCGAATCGTAGTCCGCGTCGCTCGCGAGAGACGTGCCGCTGTCGGCGAAGCCCACGATTCGGACCTCGTCGGCCTTGAAGTCGGTCGGCTTCACGACGACGTGGACGCCGTTGCTCAGAGTCCACTCGGTCACGCCGAGCTCTGGAATCGGGCGGGTTGCGACCACCGAGCCGGGCGTCGGCAACGTCGCCATCAGCGCGACGTTCGACGTCTTGTCGTCGTAGGGTTTGATGTCGCTCGCCGCCACGCGCGCCATCGTGTCCATCACCGCGCTCTCGGTCGGCCGGGTCTGGTGGGTGGACCGCTGATGGTGACGACCTGGCTCCCCACGGCGAGCGACTTCGCGAGCGCGTTCAGCTCGCCGAGCGTGTACGTCGGGAGCAGCTTCTCTGCGAGCGCGAGCTCGGCCTTCGGCCCGCCCGCCTCCTCCTCCGTGAGGAAGTTGCGGACCAGCTCCTCCGCGAAGGCGCGGCTGTCCGCCGTGTCGTACTGCTTCACCGCGCGGTCATAGAGCCGGAGCATATCTTTCTTGGCGCGCTCGAGCTCGGCCGCGACGAACCCGTGGCGCTCGACGCGGAGTATCTCCTGGAGGATGGCGGCCCACCCCTCCTGCACGCCTCCGTCCTTGACCATCGCGGCGATCGTGAACGCATCGCGGGTACGGACGAGCGCGCCGGTGTGCGCTCCCGCAAAGAGGAACGGCGCGTTCGGCTGGCGCCGGATCTCGTCGAGCCGCGCGTTGAGCATCGACGCGAACAGCGCCTCGGCCCCGTAGCGTCGCGCGTGGTCTTGAGAGCGCGATGCGGCATCTCGGTGATGAAGGAGACCGACGTGGACGTGGCCTCGGGGTCGGCCTCGATCGTGACGAGGGTCTGGTCGTGGGGCGGGACGGGCACGGCGGGGCGCGGGCGTGGGCTAGCCGCGGGCTTCAGCGACGCGAACTCCGCCTTGATCTTTGTGACGTGGCGTCCGCGTCGAAGTCGCCGACGGCGATCACCGCCATGAGGTCGGGCCGGTACCAATCCTTGTAGAAGCGAACGAGCGTCTCGCGTGACGCACCCTTGATGATCTCCGGCTTCCCGATCGTGATGCGGTCCGCATACTTCGAGCTGTGAAACAGCACGGGCGCCTGCTTGTCGAAGATGCGCATTCGCGCGTCGCGACCCAGCCGCCACTCCTCGAGCACGACCCCGCGCTCCTCCTCGACCTCGGTGGGGTCGAAGGTCACGCTGTCGGACCAGTCGCGCAGGACGCCGATGGCGCGATCGAAGAGGCCTGGGGCGTCGGTCGGGACCTGCAGCGTGTAGACCGTCTCGTCGAAGGACGTGTACGCGTTGAGGTCTGCGCCGAACGCGACGCCGCTCTTCTCGAGCATGTCGACGAGCGCCTGCTTCGGAAAGCGCGTCGTTCCGTTGAACCCCATGTGCTCGACGAAGTGGGCGAGCCCGCGCTGGTCATCGTCCTCCAGGACCGAGCCAGCATTCACCGCGAGCCAGACCTGGGCGCGGTGCTCGGGCTTCTTGTGGGCGAGCACGTAGTAGGTCAGGCCGTTGTCGAGCTTCCCTGTCCGCACGCGTGTGTCGAGCGCTACGGTCTCATCGGCGACACCGGGCGCGACAAGCGTCGGCGTGCTGGCGACGGCAACGACGGGAGGCGGAGGAGGCGCGGCGGGCACGGTCGACGGGCCGCAGGAGATCGCGAGCGCGGAGGCGAGCACGACGGATGTCGGGGCGAGCGCGACAAACGCTGGGGAGAAACGCATGCGGCAGCGTACTCGAAACGTGCCGTCCAACGCCGCTACGACTCGAGCGGTTCGCTTGCCCTGCGCAGACGATCCGCGACCGCCCTCCACGCCGCGCCCTCCGGAACCGGCTCGACGAGGATCGCCTCGAACCTTCCGAGGTCAAGCCGATGCAGCGTCGCGAAGAGCGCTCTCGCATAGTCCAAGGGGTCCGGCCCGAGGTTCGACACGACTCCTGCGCCCATCGGTTCGAGCGGTGGTGTCTCGACGCCGGTCAGTGGCTCGACCAGCAGCAAAGCGACCCGTCCCCCGGCTCGAGCCCGGCGCGCGGCCTCGTCGATCGCGGACGCGCGGCTGCGCGCGAGGAGCAGAGGGGTTACCGGCGCGTAGTGACGCCGGTCCATTCCTGGCGACGCATGCGAAAGATCGTGATCCGCGACGAGGAACCCGGCGTCGACGAGCTCGGGCACGACAGCGGAGAGCGTGGGGAAGTCGAGCGCACCAGGACGGAGGATCGTCGGGACGCTGCGAGAGAGATCGACGACGGTCGACTCGATCCCCGCCGAGCATGGCCCTCCGTCTAGGATGAGGTCGACCGCTGCTCCGAGCGACGCGGCCACGTGCGCCGCGGTCGTCGGTGACAGCGTCTGGTAACGATTGGCGCTCGGGGCTGCGATGGGCTCGCCGAACGCGTGGAGGAGCGCGCGTGCGATGCGATGGAGCGGAGCGCGCACGCCGACCGAGTCGCCTCCGCCCGTGAGCTCCAGCGGGACGTGCGACGCTCGCGGGACGACGAGCGTCAGCGGACCGGGCCAGAACGCGGCCGCGAGGCGCGAGGCGACGGGGGTCCAGCGCGCCGCGAGCGAGCGCGCGTCTTCCTCGCCGAGCACGTGGGCGATGAGCGGGTGGTTAACCGGTCGCGCCTTCGCCGCGAAGATCTTCGCGAGCGCATGGGGGTCCATCGCGCGTCCGCCGAGCCCGTAGACCGTCTCGGTCGGGAAGGCCACAAGACCACCCGCTCGCAGAATCTCCACGGCGCGCGCGATGTCGCTCGTCTCGGCATTCCGTTGCGTCGGTGCGTTCGCGGCGTCTGCTGGCGAAGCGCGGTCCTCCTCTCGTCGGTGCGAAATCCGGGGCTCGGCCGCCATCGCGACCATGCTACCGGTTCGGCATGTATCCTGTGAGGGTCAAGGTCTCGCTCTTCGTCGTGGTCGCGTTCGCGCTGCTCGCCCCAGCCTGCCGTGCCGCGAAGCCGCCCATGACGGAACCCACGCCGACCGCGAGATCAGCATTGGCCGACGAGCCTCGCGGAGTCGCGCTCCCCGCACCCGTGCCGCGCACGATGTCGACGCGCGCGTCGCTGAAGCTCGTCTCGACGTGGCGCAGCTGCCACGAGAACTTCGCCGTCGGCGTCGGCGACGTCCGCGCGGAGGTCGCGAAGCTCGCCCAGGGATGCGCCGAGGCGACGAAGATGCACAAGGTTGGCGAGCCGTTCACCGGGGAGCAGACGGCCGCCGCGAAGCCGCAGACGTTCAGGTGGAAGGCGCAGGGCGGCCACTGCTACCGCGCCTACGGCGTCGGCGTCCCGTCGATCAAGAATCTCGACCTCCTCCTGCTCGACTCCGCGGGCGCCTCGCTCGGCCAGGATGGCACCGACGACGGCGCGCCCGTGGTCCTCGACAGCGGCGCGGTGTGCTGGAAGCAGGACGACGACGCAGCCGTGGTCGTCAGCGTCGGCGACGGCGGCGGTGCGTTCGCAGTAGAAGTATGGGGAGATTGATCGCCTCGAAGTTGCCAGGCGTCGCGCTGCGGCTACCGTGAAGAGACGAGGCTTGCGATGAGACTTCAGTATGTGACCGGTTCGATCGTGCTCGGGTTCTTCGTGGGGGCGGAGCTGGTGCACTGCGCGGCGCCCACGTTCGTGGTCGCGGACGGAGGGGCGGACGTGACGACGTCCACCAGCGCATCCAGCTCGAAGAGCGGCGCGAGCTCCGCCAGCGGCTCTAGCGCCTCCAGTGGCTCGAGCTCGGTGAGCGGCTCGAGCTCGGGAAGCAGTTTCTTGTGCATTGGGGCGATCAATTGTCCATCGCCCACGAGTCAGCAGTGCTGCGCGACGTATGTCATCGAAAGCGGCCAGTCCCCGCAGGTCAGCTTCTCGTGCGCTCCCGCCGGCGGCGCGTGCCCGGGAGGTGGCGTTGAGCTTTGCGAAACTCCTTCCGGTCCGGGGACCTGCACGGCGGGCACGTGCGAGAGGTATGACTGCGGGGGAGACTATATCTACGCATGCACCAACCCGATACCGAGCGTGTGCAAGCTCGGGTCGGGAAGCGGGTCAGGCTCGAGTGCGTCCTCGACGCATTCGAGCGGCAACTCGGAGTCGACCACCTCCTCCGTGTCGACGTCGAGCTCGGCATCCACGTCTAGCTCGAGTGCTGCGTCGAGCAGCTCCACGTCGAGCCTCCTGGCCGACGGCGCAGCCTGTGAATCCGGTCCGGTATGCGCCAGTGGCTTCTGTTGCTTGACGTACACGTCCCCGATGTGGTCGGGCGCGTGCGGGGATGCGACGAACTGCACGCACGACCCGTCTCCGGGATGCGGCACGACGGGCGTGACGTGTGCCACCGCAGGGTGTCAGTACTTCGAGTGTCTGTCGTCGAGCGAGCCCGGGCAGTTCGTGAAGGCTTGTTCGATGACGCTCGCTCAAGCGGCAGCGGGCACCGCCACCGGGGGCGGAGTTCCTTGGAGCTGTACGGAGGTCGCGGAGTAGCGGGATTCGCAAGCGAGCGCGTCATGTCACTCGTGACGTAGCGCCTCGATCGGGTCGAGCGTCGCCGCTCTCCTCGCCGGGAGGAACCCGAACACGATCCCCGTGAGCGCGCTCGTCGCGATGCTCACCCCGAGCGCGAGCGGGCTCGCGGCCATCTTCCAGTCGAGGAACTGACGGATGATCGCGATGGTACCCATGCCGACGAGCGCTCCCATTACGCCGCCGAGGAGCGTGAGCGCGATCGCCTCCACCAGGAACTGGGTGCGGATGTCGTGCGCGCGGGCGCCGATGGCCATGCGGATGCCGATCTCGCGGGTGCGCTCGGTGACGCTGACGAGCATGATGTTCATGACCCCAATGCCGCCGACAAAGAGGCTGATCGCGGCGACGGCCACGAGGAGCAGCGTCATCAGATCGTAGATGACGCTCTGCATCGCCTGGAACTCCTTCTGCGTATGAATCTCGAAGTCGGGCTCACGGCCCTCCACGATGTGATGCCGCTGCCGCAGGATGCCGTCGATCTGGCGCACCGCGCGGTCCGTCGTCTCGGCACTCGTCGCCGAGATCATGAGCACTCCCGCGAAGTCCGGCGGGACCTTGAGGATGCGCGCCCGGAAGCTCGTGATGGGCATGATCACGATGTCGTCCTGGTCTCCGCCGAACGGCGCGTCCCCCTTCGTCTCGAGCACTCCCGTGACGCGGAAAGGGTAGCGGCCGATGCGGATCGTCTGTCCCACCGGATCGACGTCGCCGAAGAGCTTCTTCTGGATGGTCGAGCCGATGACGCACGTCTTCGTCTTGAGCACCTCGTCGTGCTCGGTCCACAGCGTGCCACGTGTCGTCGGCCAGTTCCGGATCGTGAAGTACGGGAGGTTGACGCCCGTCACGCTCGTCGGGGTGTTCTTGTCGCCGTACACGACCTGTGTGCTCGCGCGGATCGCGGGCGACACCGCCGCGACGCTCAAGGCTTCGTGCGAGATGGCGACGCCGTCCGCGCTGCTGAGTCTCACGCCGGACCCCTGCGCACCCTTCGCACCCGACGCCGCAGCGCTCTGCGGGAACACGATGACGAAGTTCGATCCGATCGACTGGATCTGTCCGCCGACCGAGTCGCGCGCCCCCGCTCCGAGCGCCGTGATGATGACGACCGACGCGACCCCGATGAGAATGCCGAGGATCGTGAGCACTGCGCGGAGGCGATTCCGCACGATTGCGCGGAAGGCGATGGCGATGGCGAGGGCGAGGGTGAAGGAGCGCATTCTCGTTCACTCCGTCCGCAGCGCGTCGATAGGGTCCATCTTCGCCGCAGTCCGCGCGGGGAAGAAGCCGAACCCGATGCCGATGCCACCGCTCGTGACCAAGGCGACGGCGAGCGCGAGCGGGCTCGGGACCATGTGCCAGCCGAGGGCGAGACCGAGGCCGAACGTCGCGCTCATACCGAGCGCTGCGCCGAGGAGTCCGCCGATGAGGCTGAGGACGACCGCCTCGATGAGGAACTGCAGGAGGATGTCTCGCTCGCGTGCGCCGATCGACATGCGGATCCCGATCTCCCGGGTCCGCTCGGCGACGCTGACGAGCATGATGTTCATCACGCCGATGCCTCCGACGACGAGGCTGATGCCGGCGACGCCGAGGAGAAGCGCCGAGAGGACGAGCGTGATCCGCTTCTGCGTCTCGCGGAGCTCCGCCTGGGAGCTGGTGCGGAAGTCCTTCTGCTGGCCGTCACCGATGTGGTGGCGCTGCCGCAGGATCGAGGTGATCTGCGCCTCCGCACGCTCCGTGGTCTCCGGTGACGTCGAGCTGCAGACGAGTGAATCCACGCGACCGGGTGAGGTCGGCAGCACGTGCACGCGATAGGTGCCTGGCGGCATCATGACGCGGTCGTCTTGATCGTCACCGAACATTCCGCTGCCGCGCGCCTCGAGGACTCCGATGACCTTGAACGGCGTATGCCCGATCCGGATCGTCCGTCCGACCGGGTCGACGTCTCCGAAGAGCTTCGTCGCCACGGTCGCGCCCAGAAGGCACACCTTCGACTTGATCAGCTCGTCACTCTCCTGCCAGGCCTCTCCCTTCCCGACGACCCACTTGCGGATCGGCAGATAGTTGAGCCCCACGCCGTAGAGCTGCGTCTGGACGTTCTTGTCGCCGTAGACGACCTGACCGCTCGTCTGAAGGTACGGCGCGACCATCGTGATGCTGACCGCTTCGCGCGCGATCGCTTTTCCGTCGTTCTCGGTGAGTCGCCCCGTCGCCTTCGTCCGCGCGCCGGAGGTCTGTGTCGTTTCGGGCTGGATCCAGATCGCGTTCGCCGAGAAGCTGTCGAGCTGACCGCCGACCTCCCCCGATGCGCCGTCCGCGAGGCCGGTGACCGTGACCACGGCAGCGACCCCGATCAGGATGCCGAGAACGGTAAGGGCGGCGCGCGTCCGGTTGCGCTGGATCGCTCCGAGCGCCAGCCGGATCGCGTTCCATATCAGCGCGAGCGGGCTCAACCGGGCCCCTCGCTCACGTCGACGCGTGCGGCAGAGCGACCGGCACGGCGCGAGGGCTGAAGAGGGAGAGCAAGAGGTAGCGCAGGAGCGCGATGCTCCCGAGCGCAAGGAGGACGACCACGAGCACGAGGGCGAGCCGAGCGTGTGACAGCTGGTCGATCTGGTCGGTGACGGCGACCGGTATGCTCGAGGCCATGGCCACGACGCCGACGGCGACCACCGGGAAGGTGAACAGCGCGGTGTAGTAGAGGGCGACGCGCCCGCGCTGGTCCGACGACAGCGAGTGACCGAGGCGTCTCTTCCCCCACCGGGCGCCGAACCACGCCTCTCCAAGCACGCCACCAGTCGCCACGATCCACGGCACCTGCTGTCCAAGGACGACCGCCCCGTAGAGGGCGCCCGTCATCACCCCGACGAGCGCTCCGAGGAACATCATCGGGTACACCGCGAACGGCACCGGGGCTGCCTGCCGCCGCCGCTCCTCCTCGAGAGGATCGAGCTCGCCATCCGCGACGGCATAGACCTGCGGCGGCGGGAGCGCGGCGAGCGCCTTCGCCGCGTCGAGCGGCTCTGCCTGGCGCACGTCGGTGACGATTCGCCCGTCCCGCACCGTGATGACGCGGGTCGCGCAGGCGGCGATGTCCGGCTCGTGAGTGACGAGGGCGATTGTGATGCCGCGCGTGCGATTGAGCGACTGGAGGAGCGCGAGCACCTCGAGGCTCGTTCGTGTGTCGAGGTTGCCGGTGGGCTCGTCGGCGAGGAGGAGCGGAGGGTCGGTGACGAGCGCCCGAGCGATCGCGACACGCTGCTGCTGGCCGCCGGAGAGCTGGTTCGGAGTGTGGTGCACGCGGTCGTCGAGGCCGACCTGGGCAAGCGCCTCGAGCGCTCGCTTCCTGCGCTGCGAGCGGCTGAAGCCGCGGTACTGTAGCGGGAGCTCGCAGTTCTCGAGCGCAGTCGTCCGCGGCAGCAGGTTGAATCCCTGGAAGATGAACCCGATGAGGCGATTGCGGATGATCGCGCGCCCGTCGTTCCCCCGCGTGCCGACGACGACGCCCGCCAGCGAGTACGTCCCACGCGTCGGTCGGTCGAGGCACCCGAGGATGTTCATCAGCGTCGACTTGCCCGAGCCGCTCGTCCCGACGATGGCCACGAACTCGCCGCGCAAGATGGTGAGATCCACCTCGCGTAGCGCGCGCACGACCCCGGCGCCCGAGACGTAGTCCTTCGCGACCCCACGGAGCTCGACGATCGCTTCGACTGCACTCTCAGCGGGGGAAGCGGCGACGTTGTTCATCAGAACATCTTCTTCTTCTTGTCGTCGTCGATCTCGTCGACCACGACCTTCGTCCCGTCGGGGAGGTCGTTGCCCGTGAGCTGCGTGTAGATGCCATCGGTCACGCCGACCTGAATGAGCTTCTGCTCCTCTTTCTCGTCGCCCGGCTTGTCGCTGGTGAGCACATAGACACGCCCCGTTCCCTTTGCGAGCGGCGGCTCGGGCGGTGGCGTGACGGGCTTGCCGTTCGGGCCGTCGGGCGGCGTCGGCTTGTAACGGAGCGCGGCGTTCGGGATCCGGAGCACGCCCTTCGACTCGTGCGTGCGTATCGTCACCGTCGCGGTCATCCCTGGTCGCAGCTTCTCGTCGGGGTTCTCCACCTGCACGACGGCCGAGTAGGTGACCACGCCCTGCACCGTGTTCGGGCTGAAGCGGACCTGCTCGACCACGCCGTGGAACGACTCTCCCGGGAACGCATCGACGACGCAATCCGCCTGCATCTTCTCTGCGAGCCGACCGACGTCCGCCTCGTCGACGTCCGCGAGGACGCGCATCTTGCGGAGGTCCTGCGCGATGACGAAAAGGACGGGTGCCTGGAAGCTCGCCACGACCGTGGCTCCGGGATCGATCGATCGGGTGACGACCGTGCCGTCGACCGGCGAATAGATCTTCGTGTAGCCCAGGTTGGTCGTCATCTGGTTCAGCTGTGCCTGCTGCGCGCCGATGGCCGCCTGCGCCGACGCGAGGTTTGCGGCCGCTGCGTCGTACGTTGCCCTCGCCGCGTCGTACTGCCCCTTCGCGGTGTCGAGGTCCCCCTTGCTCGCGAGCCCGGCATCGAACAGCCGCTTAACCCGGTCGAAAGACACCTTGAGGGTGTCGGAGTTCGCGAGCGCCGAGGCCATCTGCGCCTTCGCCTGCTCCATCTGCGCGCGCTGAGAGAGGAGGTTCGCGCGCTGCGCCGAGACCTGCGTGTCGTAGATGCTGGGGTCGATGATGGCGAGGACGTCACCCTTCTTCACCGTCGAGTTGAAATCGACGAGCACGTCGGTCACGCGGCCGTTCACCTGAGCGCCGACGTTGACCTGAAGGAGCGGCTGCACCGCGCCCGTCGCCTGCACCTGCTCGACGACATCGCCCGCTGCTACCTTGGCGGTGACGTACTTTGCGGGAGGCGGCGGTCGATGCGTGATGCGATACGCGACGCCGACACCGATGACCGCTGCGACCCCGAAGGCCACGGCGCCGCGGCGAAGCCACTTCTTGCCACCTTCGGCGGCTTCCAGCGCCCGTCGGAGCTCGTCGCGGTCCGCGATGGTATCGGCGTTCGGGGTCATGGTCATGGGCTGGGATCGCGAAGAGACTGAGTTGAAAACAGAGCGGCGCCGCAAAAGCGCGATTGTGGCCGCGAGCGTACCAGACGGGCGCCGCGTCGCATTTGTTCCCTCTTTGATGCTCGAGCGAGTCGATCTTGTGTACGCCCGTGTTCGCGGCCGGTCCGCTGCGACGTTCGGCGCCTGTATCAGCCGGCATCACAGGAAAATGATGGCGGCAGAGGTTGCGCTCAGGGCTCATCGAGCGTCTCGGTTCGTGGCTGCTTGACGAACACTGTTCGTGACGAATAATGATCGTGCATGGGAGAACGGAGCCCCTTCGAGCGCCGCGAGGTCACCAGCCGTCGCGGCGGTCCGGCGAAGGCGCCGCTCAGCCGCGATGCGATCGTCGCCGAAGCGCTGCACCAGCTCTCGCGAGAAGGGCTCGAAGGGATGAGCCTTCGAAAGATCGCCGCCGCGCTCGAGACCGGGCCGGCATCGCTCTATGCCTACGTCGACGACCTCTCCGCCCTTCGTGCGCTCGTCCTCGATCGGGCGCTCGCGAGCGTGGACGTACGCGGGAGCATGCGCCACGCCTGGCGCGAGCGGCTCGTGCGACTCCTCGGCTCTTACCTGCGAGTGCTGTCGCAGACCCCGGTCTCGCTCAGCTTGCGATGACCACCATCGCCGTCGGCCCGAACGCGCTGCGCATCCTCGACACGCTCCTGGGGCTCCTGGACGAGGGGGGCGTCGACCGAGGCACGAGCGCGTGGGCGAGCGACATGATGCTCCTGTATGTCACCGCGATCGCCGCCGAGCACAGCGGCGGCCTCGACCCGGCAAACCCAGCCGGCGCCGTCGCCCGCGCGATCGGCGCTGTCTCCAAGCACGACTATCCGCGCGTCCACGCGTCCCGCGAGGAACTGCTCTCCGGCGATGGCGACGAGCGCTTCGCGTGGGGCCTCGAAGTACTCGTGCGCGGTGTCCTTCAGACCTCGCGCGCCCCGCGCTCGCCGCTCGCGGAAAAGACCGCGAAGACACCCCGCACCTCGAAGCGCAGCTCCCCCTCACGCTGAGGGAGCTGCCATGCGACCGGTCTCCGAATGCGTACACCGAACGCGAACACCGTTCGTCACGAACGTAGTACCACTCTCCAACCCTGACGAGGATGACCCGATGCAATCCAGCGCAGTTCCCGCTAGCCCCGATCCCGTTCTGGTGGTCGGCGGGGGGCTCGTAGGCCTTTCCGCCGCCGTGTTCCTCGCCTGGCGAGGGGGGCCGGTCGTCGTCGTCGAGCGCCACGCCGGCAGCTCGCCACATCCTCGCGCGATCGGCTTCACGCCGAGGACGATGGAGCTCTTTCGAGCGGTGGGGCTACGGGCGCGCGTCCCGGAGGCGCCGGCAGGGTATCGGCAGAGACGACGTACCGATCGAGATCATCGCGACAGGTCGCTGGGAGCTGGCGGCGCTCGTCGCCGATCGGTTCGCGTCCGGCCGGATTTTCCTCGCCGGCGACTCCGCGCATACACTCCCGCCCACGCGCGGTGGCTACGGAGCGAACACTGGCGTCGAGGATGCGCACAACCTCGCGTGGAAGCTGGCAGCCGTGCTCTCGGGTCGGGCGAGCCCGCGACTGCTCGCGACGTACGACGCCGAGCGGCGGCCGATTGCCTGGATGCGGCACGATCAGACGTTCGCCCGCCCTGACTACAGCGCGCACGCGCGGCGAGACGCCGTTGCAGCTCCCATCATCGATGATTCCGCGATCGAGCTTGGCCAGCTGTACCGCTCGACGGCGGTGCTCGGTGCGGGCATGGCGCTCCCGCCCGCGCTGCGGCCCGACGAGTGGAAGGGGCAGCCAGGGACGCGCGCACCGCACGCATGGGTGACGGTGAATGGCGAGCGGCGCTCCACGCTCGATCTATTCCAGCACGGCTGGGTGCTTCTGGCTGCCGACGAGCTGTGGCGGATGGCCGCTGGCGACGCCGTAAAGAGACGGAGCATCGATCTTACATGCGTGTGCGTCGGTGTCGACGCGCGGTCGTCGGATGACGACGGCCTTCGCGCGGCATTCGGCATCCAGGCGTCTGGCGCCTCGCTCGTCCGTCCCGACGGCTACGTGGCCTGGCGATCGATCGAGGTCCCCGCGGATCCCGACGGTGCGCTGGAGGATGCGCTTCGTCAGGTGCTGCCGACGGACGATCGTGTCAAGGTCGCCAGCGACGCGTGCGGGCTGTTGTGAGCGTGCTGCTGGTCGCGGACGGCGCCCGGTGCCTGTTGCGGCTGTCCGGGAAGGTCGGATTCTGCCATCGCGTCGTCGAGGAGCTGCGACAGGGCGCTCTCGACGGACGGGTGGACGGGAGTGACGGTCACGGTGGTGGTGTCGGCTTTCATGCGTGAGACCTTAGGGCTCGCTCGCGACTCCGCATGTCACCCAAACGGAAGACACCGGCGTTACGGATCAGTCGTGCGCGGGCACCTTTGTCTTGCCGTGTGCGAGCGGCTTCAGGATGCGCACGAGATCGGCGAGGTCGCCTGCAGGGAGCTCCGAAAGCGCAGCCGGAGCCGCGTCCGTGACCTGGCGCACCGCGGACATGGCCCGCTTCCCCTCGGCTGTGAGCGAGACGATCTTCACGCGGCGGTCGTGCTCGTCGGCGCGCCTCTCGACGAGCCCACGCGCTTCGAGGTCATTCACGGCGACCGTCGCAGCCGGGGCGTCGCAGCCCATCGCGTCGGCGAGCTCGCCGAGCGTCAAAGGCCGCGCGGCGATGCGGCGGAGCGCGCGGATGCGGCTGAACGGAAGCCCCGTCGCGTTGCTCACGTTGCGGCGCCAGTCGCCTCGCGTCTCCATGACCAGCGAGACCAGCGCCTGCCAGACCCGATCGAGCTCCGCCGATGGCCGCGGGCTCACTGCAGCACCGGCTTCCCGTGAGACGCGGCGCCGAAGGATGCATGATTTGCGGGCAGCGAGTCGTCTCGGGCGTCGAGCAAGTGGGCGACGCGCTCGGCACTCGCCTTCGTGCGCACGCCCGTCGACAAGAGACCCAGCGTCACGACGGCGAGGCCGAGCCCGACCAGCAGCCACCAGAGGCCGTGCGTCGAGGAGGTGAACCCCGGGCTGACCGCTTCACCGGCGATCGATCCGGCGATCGCGACCCCAAGTGACGCGCCCACCTGGCGGCTCGTCGAGGCGATCGCGGACGCCGTGCCCGCCTGCGCTCGCGGCATGCCGGAGACGGCCGCGTTGGTGATCGGCGCGTTCACCATGCCGAGGCCGACGCCGAACACCCCGTACGCGAGGACCAGCCGAGCCATCGAAGTTTCTACGCGAAGGCCCGTGAGGAGCAGGGCGCCGACGGCCATCGCGCTCCCCGCGACCACGAGAGCTACGCGCGCCCGGCCGACGCTGACGAGCCGCCCGGAGAGCGGCGAGCAGATGACCATCATGAGCGCGATCGGCAGCGTGCAGAGCCCGGCGACCGACGCGCGCAAGCTGCGCGCGTCTTGCAGGTAGAGCGAGTTGACGAACAGGGACGCGCTGAACGACGCGAACGAAAGGACCGCGATGACGGTCGCCACGGAGAACGACGCGCTACGAAAGAATCGCAAGTCGATGAGCGGCTCGGACCGCCTCGCCTCGTAGGCGACGAGCGCGATGACCGCCGCCGCTGCCACGGCGAGCGATCCCAGGGTCTCGCGCGACCCGAAGCCGGAACACCTGGCGTCGATGACGCCGGAGGTCAGCGAGGCGAGGGCGACCACGATGAGCCCCTGCGCCACGAGGTCGAACCGGCGTCGCGCGTTCGGGAGCGAGTCGGGGATGAAGCGGGCTGTGAGCGCGAGCGCGAGAACGCCGATGGGGACGTTGATCCAGAAGATCGAACGCCAGCCGATGCTCTCCGTCAGGACTCCGCCGACGAGCGGGCCTATCGCCATCGAGACGCCGAAGACCGCCCCCCAGATCCCGATCGCTCGCGCTCGCGCCTTCGGGTCGGTGAACGTGTTCACGATGATCGACATCGCGACGGGGTTGAGCATCGCGCCGCCGAGCGCCTGGATCATCCGGAACACAACCAGCGTGACCGTGCTCGGCGCGAGGCTGCAGAGCAGCGACCCGAGGCTGAACAGCGTGAGCCCCGCCTGGAACGTCCGCTTTTGACCGAGCCTGTCGGCCGTCGAGCCGGCGAGCAAGAGGAAGCTGGCGACGACCACCGTGTAGCCGTCGATCGAGCACTGGAGGCCGGCGACGGATGTGTGAAGGTCGCGGCGTATCGCCGGGAGCGCGACGTTCACGATGGTCACGTCCATCGAGACCATGAGGAGACTGAGGCAGCAGGTCGCCAGGATGACCTGCGCGCGCCCGAGGAGCGCTGGCGTCGCGCCCGCCGTGGTGCCTGCGTCCGAGGATTGATTATTCATGTACAATGATTGTTGTCATACAATCATCGAAGGTCAAGTCTCGCGGGCTCGGAGCGTCCTGGCCCACATCTTGAGGTCTCGCCAGTCCGTCACCGCGAGGCGCGCGGCTTGTACGAGGCGGCCGAGGTCGCCTTCGGAGCAGAGCAGGATCTCGTCGATGATCTCCTCGGAGGGAGACAGCTCGCCGTAGCAATCGTGCCACGCGAGCTCCGTGAGCTCGAACAGGTCGAGCGCGGTGGACGCGGCGGCCCCGAAGATGGCCTCGACGCGAGGAGAGCGCTCCGCGCGGCGTGCAGCTCGACCGATGGCCACGTCCGCACGCTAGTCCGACGCTGCCGAACGGTGCAACCGACCGCGCCGCGAGGACATCCTACGTCCGCTTGCGACGTTCGATCGCAGCGGAGGGTGCGGAAGATGCGACTTCAGGATTTCGTGACGCTGGGGCGGTCGGGTCTCCGCGTGAGCCCGCTATGTCTCGGAGCGATGACGTTCGGCAAGGAGCACAGCTGGGGCGCGACCGTGCAGGAGTCCGCGGCGATCCTGGATCGCTACATCGACAGCGGCGGCAACTTCGTCGACACGGCGAACCTCTACACCTTCGGTCACTCGGAGAAGATCATCGGCGACCACGTGGGCCACCTCCCGAGCAAGCGCGACCGGCTCGTCATCGCCACGAAGTTCTACTCGAACCTCTTCCCGGGTGACCCGAACGGCGGCGGCGCCGGACGAAAGTCGGTGGTCGCGGCGTGCGACGAGTCGCTCCGCCGGCTCCGGACCGACTACATCGATCTCTACTGGATGCATGCGTGGGATCGGCACACCCCGATCGAGGAGACGCTCCGGGCGCTCGACGACCTCGTGCGCGCGGGGAAGATCCGCTACGTCGGCTTCTCCGACACGCCCGCGTGGAAGGTCGCGCAGGCGCAGACGCTCGCGCTCCTTCGCGGCTACGCGCCGCTCATCGCGCTGCAGATCGAGTATTCGCTCCTCGAGCGCACGGTCGAGGGGGAGCTCGTCCCTGCGGCGCTGGAGCTCGGCCTCGGCATCACCCCCTGGTCACCCCTCAAGGGGGGCGTGCTCAGCGGAAAGTACACGCGTCAGAACGTCGGCCAGAAGAGCTCGGAGCGCGGCTTCATTCCGCAGCTCGGCGAGAAGGAGCACGCGATCGTCGACGAGCTGGCGCGCATCGCGCGGGAGATCGACACGACGCCGGCGCGCGTCGCGCTCGCGTGGGTCCGGGGGAGAGCGGGCGTCACGAGCACCATCATCGGTGCGCGGACGCTCGACCAGCTCGACCAGAACCTGGGCTCTCTCGCCGTCAACCTCAAGCCGGAGCACGTGCAGAAGCTCGATGAGCTCTCGAAGCCACAGCTGAGCTTCCCGGCCCAGTTCCTCGGCTTCGTGGGGAGCATCATGCATGGTGGGATCTCGGTGAACGGCGAGGCTCCGGCCCTGTCTCCCTTCGTGCCGAACGTCGACTCCCCCAAGTTCTGACGCGAGGTCGCGATTGTCGTGATCCCGGGATCCTCGTGGCTAGAACGCGAGCCGGAGCGTCTTGCAGAGGAACGCCACGAGCGCCCGCGCGCTCATGAACCCCCTGTTCCACGGCAGCGAGCAGGTCGCCGGTGATGACCTTGTCAGGGAGCGAAGTGGAGAGCCCGAAGCCCTTCCGCTTCAGATCTTCCGCGAGCGGATGGTCGGGGTCATACCCTTTCGGCACGCGCTTGAGCACCTCGCCGGACATCGGGCACACGGCACCCACGCCCGTGGCGACCTTGCGCCACGCTGCAGGAGACGCGACCATCGCGTCCCGGATCTTCTCGAGCGCCGCGGGTGACGGCTGTCGTACGCCGCGCCGACCGTCGACGATCCGGGCGCGATGTGCACGTAGAGCGCCGGCGCGTCCTCACTCTCGGATGCATGCTTGAAGTGGACGAAGAGCCAGGTCTTGTACGGGCTCTTGTCCTTCGAGAATCGGATGTCGCGCTGCATGCGCGTCAGCGAGCCGCCGGTCGGGCGAGCATCGACCGTGAAGTGCTTGCTCACGCGCTTCATCGGCCCTGCGAGGTCAGCGACGAGGCGGAGCGCCGGGTCGCGGACGTCGTGCTTGAATGCATCCTTGTGCGCGCCGAAGCACTCGCGGCTGTTGTTCTCTTCGAGGTCCTGCAGAAACCGCAGACTGCTCTTCGTGAAGTAGTGCATCTTCAGCTCCCCCGTGGTCACGTCGACGCGAGCCAAGTCGTGGCGACGTCTCCATTGCTCACCCCGGTCGAGCCAAGTATACGGCGTCCGTGTGGGGCAACCCTGCGCGAATCGAGAGGACGAAATGATGCTTCGGTCGACTGCATTGACGGTCGGATTGACGAGCTTGGTGTGCCTCCTGGGCTGCAGCAGCAGCACGCCGTCGGGCACGGCGACGACCTCGGGCACCGCGACCTCGAGCGCGGCTTCGTCGGTCAAGACCTCCACGATCTCCTCGTCCACCCCCACGGCTTCCTCGAGCCTCGTCTCGTCTTCCGGGGTGGTCTCGTCCACGAAGAGCTCCAGTGTCGGTCCGTCCGACGCGAGCCCGGGGGACGCAGGACCGCCGGTCAACCCGTTCGAGTGTACCGTCCCGGCGACGCCGAAGTCGGGCGGCTCGTGCGCGACGACCGTGGCGGCGAACGACGCGGGCACAGGCATCGAGTGTAACCCCGTTTCGAACGCCGGATGCACGGGCGGGGACGTCTGCGACCTCAACACCGACATGAGCGGCAACGTCATCGGCTTCGTCTGCTATCCCGGCCCGACGACGGCCAAGGTGTGCGGCGCGTGCGACGACTCGAGCATGACGGGCCCGTTTTGCGGTCCGGGCTTGACCTGCATCCCCCTCGACATGGCCGGCACCGTCCAGGTCTGCGCGCAGTACTGCTGCACCGACGCGGATTGCGGCTCGGGCACCTGCCAGATTTCCAGCGGCGGAATGTCCCTGTTCGGCCCCGTCTCCACGTCCGTCGGCCTGTGCGCAGCTGGAACGTCCTCCGGTGGTGATGCAGGTGAGCCGAAGGACGCGTCGAGCGTTCACCCCGGCTGAGTCGCCGAGCGACCGCAGAAGTGCCACCGCCCCAAAAGCGTCGCTCGCGCACGGTCCTTGCTCACATTCCTCCGATGAGCGCGCGCCAGCCGACAGCACGGTGCACCGCAAGTGTGTTGCTTTCGCTGATCGTGCTGACGGCTCAAGGCTGCGACCCGAAGAAGGAGGATCCGCCGATGGCCCTGCGCCTAACGTCCACGAGCTTTGCGGACGAGGCCGAGATCCCGGTCACGCACACCTGCGAGGGGAACGATTTGTCGCCACCCCTCTCCTGGATCGATGCGCCGGCGGGCACCAAGAGCTTCGCCCTCACGCTCGACGACCCCGACGCTCCGGACCCGCGCGCGCCGGAGATCCGGTGGGTGCACTGGGTTCTCTACAACCTGCCTCCCGACCTCAAGCAGCTCAAGGAGGGGGTCACCTCCCTGCCCGCAGGTGCGCTCGAGGGGCGAAACGGGTGGGGCGCCACAGGCTACCGTGGCCCTTGCCCGCCGATCGGTCGGCACAGGTACTTCCACAAACTCTACGCGCTCGACTTGGTCCTGCCCGATCTCCGAACGCCCGATGAAGCGGCGCTCGAGAAAGCGATGCAGGGCCACATCCTGGCGCAGGCCACGCTTCTCGGGACGTATCAGAAGAAGAAGTAGGGGCGCCGGTGTGAACGGCGGCAGCGCTGGCCGCAGCAAGAGCCGCCCGTCACCTGTCGAGCGCGTCCCGACCTCTTCGCTGCGCGGCCGACGTCGCGCCCGGCGCCCCGCGCATCCTGTCGAGTGCTCGTCTCGCGGCCCCGAGAGCCGCGCTGGGATGACCGAGAGCGCTTCTCCCGACATCGAGACAGCCGCTCCTTCCGCTTCGCGCCCCTCAGATTCTCGCGAGTTCTGCGCGAGGGCTGCCGCGCGCGTCGCTCGCTCCACCGAAAGCTTCGCTCGGCATGCCGAGCGACCCACGAATCTCGGCCTGCTCCTCCCTCGTTTCGAGGGTTGCCCCTCTCGCTTCGACGATTGCTGCGCTCGGTGCCCCGGAAGGGGTCGTTCGGCGTCGAGCGCCTCTCGTAATGACTCGTGTGTCTATCGTCGTGGCGAGCGCCGCTCGTGCCGTGATCTGAGCGTCCATGCGAATGCCGAGCGCCCCCAATCGCCGGACGGAGCGCGCCAATCGTCACGCCTCGGGAGGCGCGGCCCGAGATTTGCGGGTCGCTTGCAACACCGAGCGCGGCTCTCGGCGGAGCGAGCGCGGCTGTCGGCATGAAGTCCGAGCCGCTCGCCTCGTCTCGCGCATCGAACGCTGCTCCTGCGGCCTCGCAGACCGAGCCGGGATGACCTCTCAGCCCGTGCGCAGCATCCGCGGGCGGAAGTTGAACGCGTCCGACGGCACCGGGACACCGTATGTCCGCAGCTGGTGCGCGCGCGTGAGGACCGCGGCCCCCTCGAGCAGGTTCAGCGCGATCTGCTGCGCGCTCCGGTTCTTCGGCTCCGCGAGGAACGAGCCGGCGGCCCAGCGATTGAACGCCCCCATCGCCGGTCCACACCAGATCTGGTAGTCGGCGCGTCGCGACGCGTCGCCGTCGATCGCCCAGCGGCTCGCCTTGCCGAGGTACCAGCGGAAGGTCAGCGCCATCTTGTGCTTCGGATCGGCGACGGCGCGCTCGATCTGGGCCGGCTCGCGCTGCGTCCAGAACCGGTCGACCTCCGCCCAGATCTCGTCGAACGTCGCGTGGAGCGTCTCCTTCTCGAGACGCGCGCGGACGGCCGCGGGGATGGCGTCGAGCGAGTCGTACGTGGTGTACGCCTCGTAGAGCTTCGCCCCGCGAACGCCGAACATGGTGCCGCGCTTCAGGACCTGCACCTTCACGCCCAGCTCGAACATGTCTGCGGCGGGGGCCATGATGACGTCACCGAGATCGGCGTGGGCGAGCATCGCTTTGCCCGCCTCCGAGAGCCCTGCCTCGACGGCGCTCTGGTTGATCGAGCCAGTCATGACGTATGCGGCGCCGAGCGCGAAGGCGGCCGCGACGGCGCCAGGCGTCCCCAGCCCGCCGGCGGCGCCGATGCGGATCGGGCGAGAGTAGCCGTGCTTGCTCGCGAGCTCGTCGCGAAGCGCGAGGATCGCCGGGAAGACGGCCGTGAGCGCCTGGTTGTCGGTGTGACCGCCGCTGTCTGCCTCGACGGTCACGTCCTCCGCGACCGGGACGCGCGCCGCGAGCTCGGCTTCGGCCATCGTCAGCAGCTTCGCCGCGACGAGCGCTCGGAGCATCTCCGCTGGCGCGGGAGACAGGAACGGCCGCGCGACCTCCGGCCGGGAGATCTTCGCGAAGATGCGGTGCTTCCGCACGATGCGCCCCGTGCCATCGAGCCTGAGTCCCGATGCGGCGCAGCGCACGACCGCGGGCGTGAGCGCCATGAACGCGGAGGCCGAGATGCAGGCGACGCCGCGCCGAATGAGCAGGTCCGCGACCGCATCTTCGAGCGCGCTCTCGGCCGGGGAGTGAATGAGGTTGACCCCCCAGGTCTCCTTCGGGAGCGCGATCTCGAGCTCGCTGACGGCTTTCTCCACGCGGCCGGCGTCCAGCCCTGCTGCGCCGAAGAAGCCGAGCATGCCGCCGCGCGCCATCGCGATGACGAGCGACGTGGTCGCGATGCCGTTCGCCATCTCCCCGGCGATGTAAGGGAAGCGCACACCGTGCACCTCGGCGAACGAGCGATCCCCGAGCCACTCGGGGTAGAGCGCCGGGAGCGACGCGAGGTGAACGAGGCCGTCCTCGCGGGAGAACGACGGGCCGACCGAGAGGCCAACGACACCGCTGGCGCCCTTCCGGACGACGTGAGCGGGCTCTCGCACGCGCGGGATGGCAGCCAGGAGCTCCGCCGCCGAGAACGCGCACGTCGCGCTCGTGGGTCGCGATTCGTGTCGATCCATGGGCAGCCTCTACTCGAACACGATGGCCGACGGACGAAGAAACCAACGCGGAAGGGCAAACGGAAGCCGACCGAAGCTGGCGGAAGCAACGACCTGGTCGACCACGCAACGCAAGTGCAGTCCTCCTCGGACGCATAGTCGACGCAGTGTCACAGGAAGCGCGCCTTTCCTGACGAAAACATGTTGGTTTCGGTCGGCCGTCCCTGGCTCTGCAGTGTTACTCCTCGCCGGATCAAGATGCTGCCGCACTCATCTTCACCCGATGCGATGCAGCCGAACGCCTTGAACCTCGGTCCGCCGACACGCTCGGTGATTTGGAGAACTCCTTAAATGTCGAACGAGACGGTGAAGCCGCTCGCGGTCGTTGGCATCGGTGCACTCTTCCCCGACGCCCCTGATGCGCGCAGCTTCTGGGCCAACATCGTCAACGGGCGAGACTCCATCATCGACGTGCCGCCGACGCACTGGCTCGCGGACGACTACTACGACCCCACCGACACCAAGGGGGACAAGGTCTACACGAAGCGTGGCGGGTTCTTGCCCGACGTGCCCTTCGACCCGATGTCGTTCGGCATCCCGCCGAACACGCTCGCGGCGACCGACAGCGCGCAGCTCCTCTCGCTCGTCGTCGCACGGCAGACGCTCGACGACGCGACCCGCGGCGCCGCGTCCCGGCTGAAGCCGGAGCGCACGTCCGTGATGCTCGGCGCCACGGGCGCGCAGGAGCTGATGATCGAGATGGGGGCGCGGCTGCAGCGGCCTCGCTGGGCGCTCGCCATGCGCGACCACGGCGTGCCGGAGGATCGCATCGAGGCGATCTGCGACCGGATCGCGAGCTACTTCGTGCCGTGGCAAGAGGCCACGTTCCCTGGCCTCCTCGGCAACGTGATCGCCGGTCGCATCGCGAACCGCTTCAACCTCGGCGGCACCAACTGCGTGATGGACGCGGCGTGCGCGAGCTCGCTCGCAGCGGTCGCGGCGGCGTGCAACGAGCTGTGGCTCGGCAAGGCCGACCTCGTGCTGACGGGCGGCGTCGACACGATGAACGACATCTCGATGTACATGTGCTTCACGAAGACGCCCGCGCTTTCGCCCAGCGGCGACTGCCGTCCGTTCTCTGAGAGCGCAGACGGGACGATCCTCGGCGAAGGCCTCGGCATGGTCGCGCTCAAGCGCCTCGAGGACGCCGAGCGTGACGGGGACGTCATCTACGCGGTGCTCCGCGGCATGGGATCGTCGTCGGACGGGCGCGCGCTCAGCATCTACGCGCCGCTCGCGGCAGGGCAGGCGAAGGCGATCCGGCGAGCGTACGACGAAGCGGGCTACGGCCCGGACACCGTCGAGCTCGTCGAGGCGCATGGTACCGGCACGAAGGCGGGAGACCTCGCCGAGTTCGAAGGGTTGCGCACGGTCTTCGGAAGCGAGGAGCCGACCGCGACGCCGTGGTGCGCGCTCGGCACCGTCAAATCGCAGATCGGCCACACGAAGTCGGCAGCGGCTGCGGCCGGTCTACTGAAGGTCGTCCTCGCGCTCCATCACAAGGTGCTCCCGCCGACCATCAAGGTCGACAAGCCGAACCCGAAGATGAAGATCGACGGCAGCCCGTTCTACCTCAACACCCAAACGCGCCCGTGGGTACGTGACGGCGCTCACCCGCGTCGGGCGTCGGTCAGCTCATTCGGGTTCGGCGGCAGCAACTTTCACCTCACGCTCGAGGAGTACACCGGCAACGCCACACAGCCGGGCCGGTTCCGCACGAGCCCGACCGAGCTGTTCGTCCTCGGAGCCGACACGCCGGCGGCGCTCGCCAAGGCGGCGCGCGATCGTGGGCGAGAGCTCGCGACCCAGACGCTGTCGCGCGTCGCGCACGCAAGCCAGCTTGCGTTCGACGTCTCGCGGCCGGCACGCCTCGCGATCGTCGCGACCGACGCCGCCGATCTCGCTCGAAAGCTGCAGACCGCTGCGACGTCGATCGAAGCCAAGCCGGAGTCGGCCTTCACTTCCCCCGCAGGGACGCACTATGGCCTCGGCGCGGTCGCCGGGAAGGTCGCGTTCGTGTTCCCGGGGCAGGGGAGCCAGTACGTCGGCATGGGCGCCGACGTCGCGCTCGGCTTCGACGAGGCGCGCTCCGTGTGGGACGAGGCCGCGGGCGTCGCGCTCGACGATACGACCAAGCTTCATGATCTCGTGTTCCCGCCGCCGGTCTTCACCGACGAGGACCGCGAGGCGCAGCAGCGCAGGCTGACGGCGACCGAGTGGGCGCAGCCTGCCCTCGCCGCGGCGAACGGCGCGTGCTTCGCGCTGCTCACCAAGGCGGGCCTCGTCCCTGACTTTCTCGGCGGCCACAGCTTCGGAGAGATCAGCGCGCTCGAGGCGGCCGGCGTGCTCGACCGCGTGGGCACGTTGCGTGTCGCACGTGCGCGCGGCGTCGCCATGCGCGATGCGTCGAGCGACCAGGGCGCGATGAGCGCGGTGAAAGCGACGGCGGCGGAGCTCTCGCCGTTCCTCGCGGCCGAGAACGGCGCCGTGGTCATCGCGAACTACAACGCGCCGAAGCAGCTCGTCATCTCCGGCCGTGCCGACGCCGTCGCGCGGATCGAGAAGCAGCTCGAGGCGCGAGAGATCGTGGCGCGCCGCCTGCCGACCGCCGGAGCATTCCACTCCCCGCTCGTCGCAGGCGCAACGGTGCCGTTCGGCGAGTTCCTCGCGGGCATCCCGGTGTCCGCGGCGCGCCTCTCGGTGATCGCCGGGACGGACGCGACACCGTACCCGGCGGCCGCCGGCGAGGTGCGCGCGAGGCTTCGCGACCAGCTCGCGCTGCCGGTGCGGTTCGCCGATCTGGTCGCTTCGATGTACGAGGCCGGCGCGCGTACGTTCGTCGAGGTGGGCCCAGGCGGCGTGCTCAGCGGCCTCGTCGAGCAGTGCCTCGAGGGGAAGCCGTTCGCGGCCGTCAACCTCGATCGCAAGGGCCAGCACGGCATGACCGCGCTGTGGAACGCGCTCGGGCGCCTCGCCGTGCTCGGTCATCGCGTCGAGTTTGCGGGTCTCTGGGAGGGCATCGAGCTCGTGCCCGAGGCCGTGCCCGCACCGAAGTTCGCAGTCAGTCTCAACGGAGCCAACTACGGGCGACCGTACCCCGTCCCGGCAGGGAAGACGCCGCCCCCCGTGCTCAACAAGGTCAACTTCGACATGCAACGACAGCCCGAGCCCGCGCGCGCGGCCGAGTCCCCGCGCAGCGCCCCACTGCCGACCGAGCCCGCGGCGCCGGCGCGGGAGCGCGCGATGGTGCAGCCTGCACCGATCTTCGCGGCGCCTCCCGCCGCGCCCGTCGCGCCAGTCACTCTCACCGCGAACGGTGGCAGCGTCCTCGCGGCCGCGCACGACACCTTCCAGCAGGCGCTCGCGAGTGGCCACACGGCGTTCATGCAGACGATGGCGTCGTCGTTCGCCGATCTCTGCTCCGCCTTCGGCGCCAGCGCCGGCGACAGCGCCTCGCTCTCGAACGCCAGCGCTCTCCCGTCCGCCCACGCGGTGCACGCGCCCGTGCTCCCTGCCTTCGTCGCTCCCGTGGCGCCTGTCGCCGTCGAGAGAGCCGAGCCTCGCGAGCTGAGGGCGCCCGTCGCCGCTCCGATCGCGCAGCCCGCCGCACCCGCGCCCGCACGCCCGGTCGTCGTCGCCGCGAGCGCTGCTCCTGCGATCGACATCGTCGGGGTCATCCTCGAGATCGTCGCCGCGCAGACCGGCTACCCGCGAGAGATGCTCTCGATGGACATGGGGCTCGAGGCTGACCTCGGCATCGATTCGATCAAGCGCGTCGAGATCCTCTCTGCCGTACGCGAGCGTGTCCCTGCGATCGCCGGGGTCGCCGCGACCGAGATGGCGAAGCTCCGGACACTCGGCGAGATCGCGTCCTTCGTGCAGGAGCGAGCGGGCACCGTCGCGAGCGTAACGACGGCGGTCGCCTCAGCACCAGTCCACGCGAGCAACGCCACCGAACCCTCGGTCGACGTCGTGGCGATCATCCTCGAGATCGTCGCCGCGCAGACGGGCTACCCGCACGAGATGCTGTCGATGGAGATGGCCCTCGAGGCCGACCTCGGCATCGACTCGATCAAGCGCGTCGAGATCCTGTCTGCGGTGCGCGAGCGCGTGCCCGGGATCGCCGGCGTGGCGGCGACGGACATGGCAAAGCTCCGGACGCTCGGCGAGATCGCCGGGTTCGTGAGGGATCACGCCGCGCCCTCCGCGGCGGCGAACCCGGCGCCCGCTGCGCACCGAGCCGCCGCTCCGTCGATCGATGTCGTCGCGATCATCCTGGAGATCGTCGCCGCGCAGACAGGCTACCCGCACGAGATGCTATCGATGGAGATGGCCCTCGAGGCCGACCTCGGCATCGACTCGATCAAGCGCGTCGAGATCCTGTCGGCGGTGCGCGAGCGCGTGCCTTCGATCGCAGGCGTCGCAGCGACGGAGATGGCGAAGCTCCGTACGCTCGGCGAGATCGCCGGCTTCGTCCGGGATCACGCGGCGCCCGCCCCGGCAGCCTCGCCGCGTGCGGCGAAGGCGGCCTCCGTCGTCGCGCAGGCGGCCGCGGCTCCTCCCGTCGACGTCGTGGCGATCATCCTCGAGATCGTCGCCGCGCAGACGGGCTACCCGCGCGAGATGCTGTCGATGGAGATGTCCCTCGAGGCCGACCTCGGCATCGATTCGATCAAGCGCGTCGAGATCCTGTCGGCGGTGCGCGAGCGCGTCCCCTCGATCGCGGGGGTCGCGGCGACGGAGATGGCGAAGCTCCGGACGCTCGGCGAGATCGCCGGGTTCGTCCAGCGTCACTCGTCGAACGGCGCGTCCGCCAACTCCGCGGCCAGCGTCGCGCTGCCTGTCGAGGCGGCGTCCGCTCCGGAGCCCGGCGTTCTACGCAGGGCCGTTGTCGAGATCGACGCGCCGAGCGTAGCGAGATCCATGCTCACAGCGGTCGGGAAGAGCCCGATCGTCGTCCACGACGCTGGGAGCGGCGTAGGGACGGCGCTCGTCACCAAGCTCCGCGCGGCGGGGTACGTCGCGGCGCTCGCTCCGGCCGCAGATCCTGTCGCCGGAGAGCCTGCGCACGTCGTCTACCTCGGCGGTCTCGCCGACGTCGCCGGGATCGCTCCCGCGCTCGCGATCGAGCGTGACGCGTTCACCGTCGCCCAGTCCGCGGCGCTCGCGCTCCGCGAGCGAGGAGGGCTCTTCGTCACCGTGCAGGACCTCGGCGGAGACTTCGGCCTTTCGGGTCGCGCAGGTGATCGCGCATGGCTCGCGGGGCTTGCAGCGCTCGCCAAGACCGGCGCGATCGAGTGGCCGAAGGCTCGCGTGCGCGCCATCGACATCGAGCGCGCTGGACGTTCTGCGGTAGCCGTCGCCGACGCCATCTACGCCGAGCTCACCGGGGGCGGCCCCGAGGTCGAGGTCGGCCTGCACGCCGACGGTCGACGGACGACGCTCGCGACGCGCGACGAAGCCGCATCGCGTGCCCCGCTCGCGCTCCCGAAGGGTGCGGTCGTCGTCGCCTCGGGCGGCGCGCGCGGCGTGACCGGAGCGACCCTCATCCAGCTGGCTCGCGAGCTGGGGTCGAAGATCGCGCTCCTCGGACGCACGCCTCTCGAGAACGAGCTGCCGATCACCACATCTGCAAAGACGGAGGTTGAGCTGAAGCAGGCGCTGCTCTCCGACGCGCAGAGTCGCGGCGAGCGACCTCGTCCGGCCGAGCTCGGCGAGCGGGCCCGCCGCATCCTCGCGGTTCGCGAGATTCGAGACACGCTCGACGCGATGAAGCGCGCGGGCGCCGCGGACGTCCTGTACTTCGCCATCGACGTGCGCAGCGAGACGGAGGTCGCCCGCGCGGTGGCCGAGGTCCGCGCCAAGTGGGGCCCCGTCGACGCCATCGTCCACGGCGCCGGCGTCCTCGCCGACCGGCTGATCGACGCGAAGACCCCGGAGCAGTTCGACTCGGTGTTCGGCACGAAGGCGCTCGGTCTCTGCGCGCTCCTCGCAGCGACGAAGAGCGAGCCTCTACGGGCGATCTGCCTCTTCTCTTCCGTCGCAGCCCGCGAGGGGAACGCAGGTCAGGTCGACTACGCGATGGGCAACGAGGTTCTCAACCGCGTCGCGGCGACCGAGAAGCTGCGCCGCGGCGACGCGTGCGTCGTTCGCTCGATCGGCTGGGGGCCCTGGGCCGGTGGCATGGTGACGCCGTCGCTCCAGGCGCACTTCGCGACGCGAGGCGTGGCGCTGCTCGGCATCGACGCCGGCGCGCGCGCCTTCGTCGACGAGCTCCGGAGCGGAGCGAGCGCAACGGAGGTGGTCATCGGCGCGGAGCTCTCGGGCGCGGCGCCGACCCACAGCGAGCTCTCTTTCACGGTGGACGGGACGACGCACCCCCACTTCAAGGGCCACTCGATCAACAACGAGGTCGTCCTGCCGGCCGTCCAGGTCTTCGACTGGTTCTTCCGTGCCGCGAGCTCGCACTCGCCTGGCCGTGGCGTGCTCGCGATCGAAGATCTCCGCGTTCTGCGCGGAGTCCGGCTGAGTCACTTCTCGAACGGCGGCGATCGCTTCACCGTCCGCTCGACCACCTCGTCCCCGAGCGTCTTGCAGCTCGATCTGATGGATTCGGACGGGACCCGTCGCTACAGCGCGCGGGCGACGCTCGAGGATCTCGGCGCCGTACGCGGTGAGGCCACACCGCGCGTCGACGACGGTGCGACGCTCGAGCCGTATCTCCGCTCGATCGCGGACATGTACGCCAGCGACCTGTTCCACGGCCCCGAGTTCCACGTCATCGACTCGATCGACGGCGCGACTGCCGACACGCTTGTGGCGACCCTCAAGGGGTCGAACGAGATGGGGTGGCTGCGCACGGAGCGCTGGACGGATCCGGCCGCGCTCGATGGTGGCCTGCAGCTTGCGATCGTGCTCGGCCACCTCGTGACCGACAAGGCGTCGCTGCCGACGCGCATCGGCTGGGCGAAGGTCTATCGCCGAGGCCAGATGCCCTCGCCGGTGAAGGTCCACGTCCGCGGCCACGCCGAGGGACCCTTCCGCATCGCGTTCGACGTTCTGTGGACCGACGCCGCGGGTGAGCCGCTCGTCGAGTTCCGCGGCCTCGAGCACCACGTCCTCACGCAAGACACAGAGGACGCGGACAAGCGCCATGTCGTTTGAGCCGATCGCGATCGTCGGCTGGTCATGCGTTCTGCCGGGTGCGCTCGATCCCGAAGCCTTCGGGCGCGCCGTCCTCGAGGGTCGTGATCTAGTCACGCCTGCGGACTCGTCGCGCTGGCGTCTGCCGCCGGCGCACTTCCTCAAGGCGATGGAGCGCGCGGGCATCGCGCCCGGCGTCGGCGATCGCGGGGGGTTCGTACGCGGCTTCGACGAGATCTTCGATCCGCGCGGGTTCGGGGTCGACGCAGAGATCATCGGCGGCATGGATCCGCTCTTCCGCTGGGTCCTCCACACGGGGCGCGAGGCGCTCCGCTCCGCAGGCTACGGGGACGCTGCACGAGTCGGCGCGACGCGTACGGGAGCCGTCTTCGGGAACCTTTCGTACCCGTCCGAAGGAATGGCGCGCTGGACGGAGGCCAGCTGGCTCGACGCTCAGCGCGACGTCGCTGGAGGGCGTGCACGAGAGCTCGCCGGCGCGACCTACCCCGATCCGCGCAACCGGTTCATGTCGGGCTCTCCCGCGGCAATGCTGAGAGCTGCGCTCGGTCTGCGTGAGGGTGCGTTCGCGCTCGACGCGGCGTGCGCGTCCTCGATCTACGCGATCAAGCTCGCCTGTGACCGTCTCCACGACGGGCAGGCAGACATGATGCTCGCGGGCGCCGTGTGCCGCGTGGACCAGCTCAACATCCACACGGGCTTCGGCGCGCTCAAGGCGTTCAGCCCGACAGGGCGCTCGAGGCCGTTCCACTGCGAGGCCGACGGGCTCCTTCCGGCCGAGGGCGCCGCGTTCGTCGTCCTGAAGCGCCTGGCAGACGCGGTGCGGGCGAGCGAACCCATCCTCGGCGTGATTCGCGGAGTGGGGCTGTCGTGCGACGGGCGCAGCGCCGGTCTCCTGGCGCCGTCTGCCGCGGGGCAGGCGCGCGCCATCAGGCAAGCGTACGAGGTCGCAGGGCTGACGCCGGCAGACGTGTCGCTCCTCGAGTGTCACGCCACCGGCACGCCGCTCGGCGACGCAGCGGAGCTCGAGAGCACGGGCCAGGTGTTCGCGGGCCTCACCGACGTTCCGCTCGGCTCGGTGAAGTCGAACATCGGTCACTCACTCACCGTGGCGGGCATGGCCGCGCTCACGAAGGTGCTGACGTGCATGAAGGCCGGTCTGCGCGCCCCGACGCTGCACGCAGACCGCCCGCTCTCGCAGCTCGGTGCCTCACCCTTCCGCCTTCTCACGGCTCAGGAGCCGTGGACCGTACGCGGAGGGCCGCGTCGCGCAGGCATCAGCGCGTTTGGCTTTGGCGGGAACAACGCGCACCTCATCGTCGAGGAGTGGGAGCCGCGTACGACCCCGAGCGCTGCCTCACTCGCCGCGCGCGCGAAGCCTGCTCGACCCCCCATGGCGATCGTCGGTGTCGGAGTGCTCGCCGCCGGCGCGACAGGAGAGCGCGCGGTTGCGGCGTCGGTACTCGGCGGAGAGACGCGCGTGCGTCACGCGAGCGAGTCGTCGGGCAAGGCCGCGCCGCACGACGAGATCACGCTGCAGCTCCGCGGCCTCCGGTTCTCGCCGAACGATCTCGCGAAGGCGATCCCGCAGCAGAACGCCATCCTCGCCGCCGCGCACGAGGCGCTCGCGGACGTGAAGGACCTGCCGCGCGACCGCACGAGCGTGATGGTCGGCATGGGATGCGACACCGAGGTCTGCCGCTGGGGAGTGCGCCTGCGTGTCGAAGGCTGGAGTGAGAAGTGGGGCGCGGCCGCCGGCTGGTTCGAGGAGGCGCGCGAGGCCGTGACGCCGGAGCTCGGACCCGCAGGGGTCCTCGGCGTGATGCCGAACATCGTCGCGAACCGGCTCACCAGCCAGTTCGACTTCGGCGGTCCCAGCTTCTGCGTCTCGTCCGAGGAGCGCTCCGGCCTCGACGCGCTCACGTGCGCGTCGCGCGCCCTTGCCGCGGGAGAGATCGACGCGGCGCTCGTCGGTGCCGTCGACCTGAGCTGCGAGCCGGCGCACGCTGCCGCCGCGCACGCCGTCCTCGGCAGGGACGAGCATGTCCCGGGCGATGCTGCCGTCGTCCTGATCATAAAGCGCCTCAGCGACGCCCAGGCGGCCGGAGACGCCGTGTACGCCGTTCTCCACGACGAGGCGCCCACGAGCAATGCGCAGAACGAGCTCGACGAGTCGAGCCTCTCGTCGCAGCTGGGGCACGCCCACGCCGCGTCGGGCCTGCTCGCCGTCGCGATTGCCGCCGCAGCATGCAAGCACGGCCTCCACGTCCGGGGCGCAGGCGCGTTGTCGTCACCCTGGTTTGCGCCGCCTGCCGAGCGCCTCGCCGTCGTCCGCGTTGCCGGACCGAACGGCGCCTCGGAGCACTGGGTGACCGGTGGCAGCGCTCTGGCGTCGGCCCCCACGCATCCGACGGCCGCACCACGGGTCCGGCTCTTCTCGGGAGCAGATCGTGCGGCCGTCATCCGCGCGCTCGAATCGCGCATCGAGTCGCGCGATGGCGAGAGTGGTCCGGCGCGTCTCGCGCTCGTCTCTACCGACGCCGAGCTCGACGCGCTCGCGAAGAAGGCGCTGTCACGGCTCCGCGACGGAGCCCCGTCGGCTGCCGGTACTGCGCGTCTCGGAGAGGACATCTTCTATCGCGACGCTCCGATCGGCGGCGAGGTGGCCTTCGTGTTCGCGGGGCCCGGCGGCGCGTACCGCGGGATGGGTCGCGAGCTGGTCACTGCGTTCCCCGAGCTGGTCGATCGCCTGACGACGCGCTTCGGCGATCTCGGAGTCATCGCGCGCTGGGTCTACGAGGACACCGGCGACGCCGTCGTCACCCCTGCCGACGCGCTCTGGGGGGCATCGCTGCTCACGCAGCTCCACGCGGAGTTTTCGCGCGGAACCCTCAAGCTTGCGCCGCACGCGGCGATCGGCTTCTGCTCGGGGGAGACGAACTCCCTCTTCGCGATGGGCGCGTGGAACGACTTCCGCGCGCTGAAGGTGGACCTGGAACAGCGTGGGGTCTACGACCGCGAGCTCGCCGGAGAGTTTGCCGTCGCCGGACGCGCGTGGGCGAAGCGGGGCGTCGCGCCAGCGCCCTGGCGGACCTGGCGTCTCGCTGCCAGCGTCGACGCCGTTCGCGCGGCGATCGCCTCCGAGCCGCTCGCGTACCTCACGCTGGTGCAGGCCCCCGGCGATGTCGTCATCGCGGGGCAAGCTGACTCCTGTGCGCGCGTCGTCGCAAAGGTCGGCGCCGCGAAGGCTCGCGAGCTCGAATACAACCTCACGATCCACACGCCCGAGATGGCCGAGTTCGCGCCCGAGTGGCGCGCGATCCATACGCGCCCGACGACGCCGGTCCCGGGCGTTCGCTTCTACACTCACGCGACAGGCACGCACTACGTCCCGACCGCCGAGACGGCCGCGGACGCGCTCGTCGGCCAGGCGTGCAGCACCGTGGACTTCCCGCGCCTCGTCGAGAACGCCTACGACGACGGCATCCGCGTGTTCATCGAGCACGGGCCGCAGGGGGGATGCGCGTCGTGGATCCGCCGGACCCTGACCTCACGCCCGCACCTCGCAGTATCGCTCGACTCGGCGAGCGTCTCTCCGCTCCGGCAAGCGCTCGGCGCGGCGTCGGAGCTCTGGGCCTCCGGCGTCGCGGTCGACATCGAAGGGCTCGCGCACCGGCTCCTGGCGCTCGGCCCCGCTCCCGCGCTCGCAGGACCGACTCGCGCCTTTCCGGCACACTGGCCCGCCGTCCGTTTCCCCTCTCTCGCCGCCGCGACGGTCGCACCAGCGCCGCTACGCCAGACCGTCCTCGCCTCACCGAAGGAGTCCATCGTGCAGCTCATGGAACCCGCGCCGTGGCTTCCTGCCGTCCTCGATGTTCCGGACGACCTACCGCCGCAGAAGCACGACCACGTCGTGCCACCTCCGCATGCTCCGTATGCTCCGCTCGCGCGCGCGGCGCGGCCCCACGCTGCCACGTCGGATCTGCAGGTGACCCCGGTGCATGCGCAAGCAGACGGCAGGCTCGGTGAGCTCGGCGTGCGATACGCGCACCTCGTCGCGCACCAGGTCGCGGCTCACCAGACGTTCCTTGCGACGGCTCGAGGCGCGTTCGACCATGTCCTCCGCCTGACGGGGGACGGCGTCGCGACACACGGCGCGTTCCAGCAGAAGCCCTCGGCCCCGCAGCGTTCCTTCGTTCCAGTGGTGACGGCGAGCGCGCCTCTGTACACGCCGCCGCCCGCGCCGCCGTCCACCGCTCTCACGGCGGTCGCGGTCGCTCCTCTTCCGTCGACGCCGTCGCCTCGCGTCGTTGCCGCGCCGCCGGCCGTCGCGCCATCACCACCCGTTCCTGCGGCTCCCGTCCGGGCGCTTCCCGTCGGGCCGCGCTTCTCGCGTGCCGATCTCGAGACCCTCGCGTCGGGAAACATCTCGTCGGTCTTCGGCCCCACGTTCCGCCAGCAAGATGGCTACGCGCGCCAGGTCCGCATGCCAGAGCCGCCGCTCCTCCTCGCGGATCGCGTGACCGGGATCGACGGCCCCGAGGGGGTGCTCGGGCGCGGCACCATCTGGACCGAGACCGACATCGGCAACGAGGCCTGGTACCTGCACGACGGGCGCATGCCCGCGGGGATCTTCATCGAGTCGGGGCAGGCCGATCTGCTGCTCATCTCGTGGATGGGCATCGACTTCGTGAACAAGGGGGAGCGCGTCTATCGGCTGCTCGGCTGCGAGGTGACCTTCCACGGCGGGCTGCCGGAGCGCGGCGACACGCTTCGCTATCGCATCGACATCGACGGGCACGCAGAGCAGGCCGGCATGCGGCTGTTCTTCTTTCACTACGACTGCCACGTCGGCGACAGCGTGCGCATGTCCGTGCGGCGTGGGCAGGCGGGCTTCTTCACCGATCAGGAGCTGAAGGACTCGAAGGGGGTGCTCTGGAGCCCGGAGACCCACACGCCCACGCCGGACGCGCGCGTCGATGCTCCGATCGTTCGCGCGAGCGCGAGCAGCTTCGACGCTGCGCACGTGCGTGCGTTCGCCAACGGTCGTCCGCACGAGTGCTTCGGCGCCGGCTTCGAGCTCATGGCGACGCACACACGCTCGCCCGGCATCGAGAAGGGTCGGATGCAGCTCTTCGACGAGGTCACGCACTTCGATCCGAAGGGGGGCGTCTGGGGTCGCGGCTACCTGCGGGTGACGAAGAAGATCTCGCCCGACGACTGGTTCTTCGACGGCCACTTCAAGGGCGACCCCTGCATGCCCGGGACGCTCATGCTCCAGGCGACGCTGCAGGCGATGGCGTTCTACCTGGCCGCGCTCGGCTACACGATCGATCGCGACGGCTGGCGCTTCGAGCCGGTCGCGAACGAGCCGATCGAGCTGCAGTGCCGTGGGCAGGTGATCCCGACCTCGCACGAGCTCGTCGCGGAGATCTTCGTCGAGGAGGTCTACGACGGGCCGATTCCCACGATCTACGCGCACGTGCTCGGCACGGTCGACGGGCTCAAGTCCCTCTACGGCCGGCGCGTCGGCCTCCGCTGCGTCAGCGACTGGCCGCTCACCAGCATGCGCGAGGCGTTCTCGCTGCCCCCCGAGAAGGGGCCTGTCGCTCGTACGGGCGACTTCGAGTTCGGCTATGAGTCGCTGCTCTCGTGCGCGTGGGGTCGCCCCTCGCGCGCGTTCGGCCCTGGGTTCTCGGTCTTCGACGACGTCCGTCGATGCCCTCGACTGCCCGGCCCTCCGTTCCACTTCATGTCGCGCGTGACGATGGTCGACGGCCCCTTCGGCGAGCCGAAGGCGGGCGTCCGGACCGAGCTCGAGTACGACATCCCGGAGGCGGCCTGGTACTTCGACGCGGACCGCACGGGGAAGTTCCCGTTCACCGTCCTCCTCGAGGCCGCGCTGCAGCCCTGCGGCTGGACGGCGGCCTATCGCGGCCTGCCGCTCACCAGCGAGGAGGATCTGTACTTCAGGAACCTCGAAGGGACGGCGACGCAGCACCACGAGATCTCGCCGACCGACGGGACGCTCCGCACCGAGGTCGCGTTCACCAACCTCGCCAAGTTCGGCAGCAACATCATCGAAGCCTTCGAGGTGAAGTGCTTCCTCGGCACCAAGCTGGTCTACACGATGACCACGCGCTTCGGTCACTTCCCCAAGGAGGCGCTCGCGCAGCAGGCGGGGTTGCCGATGGACGACGCGATGAAGACGCTACTCGCGCAGCCATCGGACTTCTCGGTAGACCTGACGACGAAGCCCGAACGCTACTTCGATCGCGCGCTCCACATGCCCGTGAGGCCGATGCTCATGATTGACCGCGTCACGGGCTACTGGCCGACGCAGGGGAAGGCCGGGCTCGGGGTGCTCCGCGCCGAGAAGGACATCGATCACGACCAGTGGTTCTTCAAGGCGCACTTCTTCCAGGACCCCGTGCAGCCGGGCTCGCTCGGCCTCGAGGCGATGATCCAGGTCCTGCGGTTCTGCGCGATCGAGCGCGACCTCGGGGCAGGCATGAAGAAGCCGCGCTTCGAGCCCCTCGCCATCGGCAAGCCCGTGAGCTGGAAGTACCGCGGCCAGGTGCGTCCGTGGAACAAGCGCGTGACCGTCGACGTCGAGATCACCAAGCTCGAGGGGGACGCGCGCGGCAGGACATGCGAGGGGAACGCGTCGCTCTGGGTCGACGGGACGCGCATCTACGAGGCGACGGGCATGTGCATCCGCGTGGTCGACGACGCCGCGACGTCGTGACGCCGTGACAGAGACAGAGCGCACCCTCACGCTTCGCATGGCCATCACGTCGATGGATGTGTGGGTCGCGACCGTGGCCGACGGGCTGCGTGGCTTCGAGCGAGCGGTGTTCCTCGGGAGAGCGGGCAGCGTACAGGCGCAGTCCCCGGTAGCGTTTTCCGTGACGGGAGCGGGGATCGTCGTCGGCGACGTGCCCGAGTCCGTGGTCGGTGGCGCTCACGTCCGCGCGTCGTCGCTCTTCGCCGCGTTCGAGCTCGCCGCGTCGCGACTCGCGAGCCGCGAGGTCGATTCGGTCGTCGTCGTCGAGGGTCGCCTCGCCTCCGAGCCCAGCCCCGCGACAGGCGACGGGTGCTGGCTCGACATCGCCAAAAAGCCCGCGACGCCCCCCAGGAGCACCGCGTTCGCTGCCGTCACGCTCACGCGCGCGGAGGGCTCGGTGGGAGCGCTGTGCCTCCTCGAAGCCGCGGCCCGCGTCGACGGACCGCTCGATGCCGACACAGTGAGCTGGGCCGCGCAGCTCGCGCTCGGCGACGCGGCGATTGCCGCGAGCGACGTGGGATACGTCGAGATCGCGGCGAGCGCGGATGCCGAGATCGAAGGGTTGTCTCTCGCCTATCGCGCTCGCGCTCTATCCATCGCCGTCGGATGCGCGACGTCAGCGATCGGTCGGACCGACATTGTTCTCGCCGCGCTGGTGAAGGTGGCGCTCGCGCTCGACGGGCGCTTCATTCCGGGTACGGCGGCGTGGACGGGCCCGCGCGTTGCCGGCACCTGGACCGGGAGCGCGTTCTACGTCCCCGAGTCGTCGCGCCCCTGGTTCACCGCGTCCTTCGGCGCGCGTCGTCTCGCGGGCGTCTCGGCGTGTGACGCGAGCGGCGCGACGCACTTCATCCTGGCGGAGCCGTCACGCGGCGCGTCGTCGCGGTACTCGCCGCTGTTGCCGCTCCAGCTCCACCGCGCCGACGCCGCCGTGCTCGTGCGAGGCACGGACGAGGAGCTCGCCGTCGAGGCTGCCGCGGCGAAGGTCGGCGTCGTGGCGTCCGTCGCGTCCGGCGTCGACTGGCAATCCCCGCGTGGCAGCCAGTTCTCGCCGCGACCGCTCGGCGAGCGGGGCAAGATCGCGTTCGTCTATCCGGGCGCGCTGAGCCCGTACCCAGGCGCGGCCGCCGATCTCTTCCGCGTCTTCCCGTGCGTATGGGACGAGGCCGCCGCGCGCGAGGTGCCGCTCGCCGCGGTGCTCGCGGACACGCTGCTCTATCCTCGCGGCCTCGAGCCTGCCGGAGCGACCGCCGACGCGCGGCTCATGAAGGATCTCCCGGCGATGATCCACGCAGGCGCGGCGTGCGGCGCGGCGTACACGTGGGCGCTTCGAGCCGGGCTGGGCGTCGTGCCTGACATGGCGGTCGGCTACAGCCTCGGCCAGTCGACGATGCTCTGGGCGCTCGACGCGTGGACCGAGGAGGGCTTCGGCATGCATGCGCTGAAGGAGACGCCTCTCTTTCGCGACGAGATCGGCGGCGAGCAGCAGGCCATCCGGGAGTACTGGAAGGGGGCTGGCATCCAGACGCGTGACGGCGAACCGATCTGGGGCTCGGTGGTCGTGCGCGCGCCGCGAGACGTCGTCCTCCGCATGCTCGAAGGCGAGCCGGGCGTGCTCCTCACGGCCATCAACACCCCGAACGAGCTCGTCATCGCCGGCCTCCCGCGCGACGTGAAGCGAGTCCTCGATCAGCTCCAGGCGCGCCATGGCATCGAGGGCGCCTGGATTCCCGGCGACAATGCTCTGCACTGCGAGGCGGTCGCATCGCGCGAGCGCGCCATCGAGCGCTTCTGCACGCGGCAGACGCACGAGATCGCGCGCACGACGTTCTACGTCGACGGCGCCGCATGCTCACCCATGGCGTCCGATCTCGCGCCGCGGCTCGCACGCGGTCTCGTCACCCCCATCGACTTCCCGCGCATCGTCGAGGGCGCCTACGCCGACGGCGCGCGCGTCTTCGTCGAGTGCGGCCCGCGCTCCACATGCACCCGGTGGATCGCCGAGATCCTGAAGGGTCGTGACCATGTCGTGGTCGGCTTCGATCGAAAAGGGGTCTCCGCGCAGGTGTCCGCGCTCAAGCTCGTGGCCCGGCTGCGCGCGCACGGGGTGCGGCTTGCGCTCCCCGACCCACCGAGCCTCTTCGACTGAGGTTCGCCGAAGCTGTGTCCGTCACCGTCGCTTCTTCCCGACCGGCGCCTTCCCCTCGAGATCGACGACGACCGGTCGCGTCACTTTCGGCTGCAAGCACACCACCTCGGGTCGCGTCCCGTGCACGGCCTCGCTCACGAGGCTCACGAGGTGCTTCCCCACGTCGAGCGACGGAACCTTCGCAGCGAGCAGACGCTTGCCGTCGAGATCGATCTCCACGAACTCCGTCCCGAGGAGCTCCTTGTGCCCGCGCACCGCGCCTCTCGTTTGCGGGAAATCGTAGTCCGCCGGCGCGCTCTTCGCGACCCTCGCCAGGATCGCGACCGGGGTCTCGCACGTGGCCGTGGCCGGTGCCGGCCAGCTCGAGAAGCTCGGCCCCTTCGCGACCTCGCAGTGTGTCGCGGCGTGCGTCGCTCCGAGGCGCAGCAGCACCTCGCGCGACTCCGCCATCGTCCACTCGGGTCGGTGCTCCGCGTACGAGCCGCTCACCCACACCTCGCCGCGCGGTGAGATCGCGACGCGGTGCGCCTGCAGCTTCGCTCCCGTGGAGAATGCGGGCGCCGGGAGCTCGCGCTTCGTCCACTCGCCTCCTTCCGTGCGCTGCATCACCGCACCATTGACGACGGCCCACGCAGGCCGCCCGTGGACCCACGCGACGCTCGTCGCCGCACCGATGGGTTGCGTGGTCCAGGTGCCGTCCGTCCCGTATCGGTAGAGGCCCTGGTCCTGGTCGAGAACCCAGAGGGTGCCGTCGGCCTCGAGCTCGTGGCGCGAGACGAAGCCCTTGTACGGCGCGGCGATGCGAGTCCAGGTCGTCCCGTCTCGGATGGCGAGGTAGGGGACGCACGTGGGGTTACACCGGCCAACGGTGCCGAAGAGATAGAACGCGGTGGGTGACGTCTCGAGGATGCTGTCGAGCGAGAGGCTCGCGTGGTCGAGCTCGGCGGGAATCGGCTCGATCGTCGCGCGCGCCCCGGGAGCCCATCGCGCGACCGCGGCCTCGCCTTCGGGGAGCGGGTACATCTCGTGCGTCGGGAAGATCCCGCAGAACTTCCCGGCGACGAAGAGCTCGCCCGAGGGGCGTGTGACGCGCGCGGACTCTCGGAACCAGCAGGTCGGCTTCTCCTTCACATGGAGCGCCGTGAAGTCGGGAACGGGCGCGGACCCTTTGGGAAACACCTGGAAGGACGGATACGCGCCCTGGCGATCCTCCTGCACGCTCGCGAGCGTCGAACCGTGGAGCCAGCTCGTCCCGGAGACCCAAGCTTGCGCGTGCTCCGCGCCCGCAGCCTCCGGAGCGACCCTCTGCGGACCCGGGGGCACCCAGTGGTCGCCCCTCCAGACGAACGTGTCGGTGCGGGTGCCGATCCGCTCACCTCCGCCGCCCGCGATCGTCAGGCTCGCGCCCTCAGGCCATGTGCCGGCGACGGCGTCGAACTCCATCGGGATGAAGGTCTCCCCCATCCCGCCGAACTCGCTGGTCTTCGGGAGCCCGGCGGTGAGCTTCGGGTCCTCGTCGATGGACCCGTCGTCACGGACGAGCGCGAGCACGAGGTGCACCGGGACGCGATCCGGATAGGCGGTGCCTGGAATGTCCCCGTAGTGAACGACTGTCGCGTTCTCGAAGAAGCCGACGCCGAGCTCGGAGCACTGCCCCTCCACGACGACGCCGAAGGTTGGCGTGGGCGCAGCGACCGAAGCTGCGACGCGCGGGGCGACGGGCTCCGGAAGCTGTGCTGGCTTCGGCGGTGCAGCCGCCGAGATCACCGCCACCCTCGGCGGCGGAGCTGTCGTGACCTCGGCGCCCTGGCAGCCGGCGCAGGCGACGACCAGCCCTGCGGTGAACGCGGAGCCCTGCCTCGCCCGAGCCGTCACGGCCAGCGCCTGGCTACTTGCTGCCCAGCGTCTTCAACTTCTCACCGAGCGCCTTCTCCAGCGCAACGAGCGCCTTGGAGAACCCGTCGATGCCCTCGGCGAGCTTGTCCTTCGCCATCTTGTCTTGCTCGTGCATGCGGCGGAACGTGGCTTCGTCCATCGCGATGCGCTCGATCGAAGACTTCGCGGCCACCGCGGGGTCCAGCTTGCGCGGGAGGTCACCGGTGGTGTTCTGGAGCTCCTGGAGGAGGTTCGGCGAGATCGTCAGAAGATCGCAGCCCGCGAGCTCGGTGATCTCTCCGATGTTGCGGAACGAGGCCCCCATCACCTCGGTCTTGTAGCCGAACTTCTTGTAGTAGTCGTAGATGCGGCGGACGCTGAGGACGCCCGGATCCTCCTCCTTCGCGTAGCTCTCCTTGCCCGTCGACTTCTTGTACCAGTCGAGGATACGGCCGACGAACGGCGAGATGAGCGTCGCGCCCGCGTCCGCGCAGGCGATGGCCTGGTGCAGCCCGAACAGGAGCGTGAGGTTGCAGTGGATCCCCTCCTTCTCGAGGACCTCGGCGGCGCGAATGCCCTCCCACGTCGACGCGATCTTGATGAGGATGCGATTGCGCGAGATGCCGACCGCCTCGTAGAGCGAGATGAGGTAGCGCCCCTTCGCGATGGTGGCGTCGGTGTCGAACGAGAGGCGCGCGTCGACCTCGGTCGACACGCGACCGGGGACGATCTTGAGGATGCGGAGCCCGAACTCGACGGCGAGCCGGTCGATCGCGAGACCGATGACCTTGGTGTCATCGCCGCCGGACTTCTCCTTCGCCCAGACGAGGGCCCCATCGACGACCTCGGCGTACTCGGGCATCGCGGCAGCGGTCGTGATGAGCGACGGGTTGGTCGTCGTGTCGCGAGGTTTGTACTTCTCGATGGAGTGGATGTCCCCGGTGTCGGCGACCGTCACCGTCATCGTTTTCAGCTGATCAAGAAGTGTCTGGCTCATGCGGGAACTCCTGTTGTCTCGCGCCAGCCTAACAGCCCCCTTTCCGTGCGCGATGGAGATCGCGACGGGTTCCATGACTTTCTGGCGACGAAGAAGCTAAACTGAGGGAACGGCGCTCTCCGACCCGACTCTGCCGCTCCTGTGACGGGCGCAAGCGTCTCGCAGCCGTCGCACCGATCGCAGCTCGAAAGACCCGAAGATGAGCAATGGCCCCCCGTCCCGTGACCGTCGTAGCCTCCAGGATCTCGCGAAGCTCGCGAGCTCACCCACAGGCCCGCTCTCGTCCCGGACGCCGACCCCGCCCCCGGCGAGCGTCGCGCCGATCTCGTCGGAACATGACTCCGGCATCGTCGATCTGAAGACGATCGCGAGCACGGATGCCGCGGGAGCCGAGCGCGCCAAGACGACGCAGCTCGCGTCGGCGCCGCTGTTCGAGGACGAGACCCCGTCGGTCGCACCCCCCCCGCTCTCGAGCCCGCCCTCCTCGGCGAAGCTCTCGTCGACCGCGCCGAACCCGAAGAGCGGCACCAAGCCGCGTGCATCGGCGCAGGCAGCGGTCACTCCCGCCACGCGGAACAGTGGCGGCATGATCATGCCGGTGCTCGTCGGGCTCGGCCTCGCCGCGGCCGCCGCGGGGGTCTTCGTGGCCACACGCCCTCCGAAGGCCGAGCCGGTGGTGACCACATCGACGCAGGCCACCGCAGCCCCGGTTGCCGCGCCAGCTCCCCCGCCGTCGGCTGCGCCTTCCCCGGCAGCATCGGCTCCCGCCGCAGCGCAGCCCGCGCCGGAGCAGCGTATCGCGAACGACACGCCGACCGATCCGGCATCGGTGCCCGCTGCCTTCGATCCGGCCAAGGCTGGCGGAGGCGGAAAGCGTGTCGCTGCGGCGGCAGGTGCGACCAAGAAAGGCGCTGTCGAAGCGCCGAGCGGAGCCGGCGGGACGGGCGTCTCGGCGCTCTCCGCGATGATGGCGCAGTCGACGAACTCACCGACGACCGCGCCGGTCATCGCGCCTGCCGCTCCGGGTGCGCTGGGGGAGGCCGTCGAGCATGCGGTGGGAGCGAGCGGACACCCCGCAGCGGCTACCGAGCAAGCAGCACCCTCGGCGCCTCAGTTCGCGCCAGGCAGCGTGCCCGAGAAGCCGTCGGGCGGCGCGATCACGAGCGCCATCGGCCGCGCGCTGCCGGAAGCGCGAAACTGCCTCGGCCAAGACGACCCGATCTCGAAGGCGAACATCACGTTCTCGTCGGCAGGCACGGTCGCGTCCGTCGTGGTCACCGGGAGCGCAGCAGGGAAGCCGGCCGAGGCGTGCATCAAGGCGGCGCTCATGAAGGCGACCGTCGCGCCGTTCGCGCAGGCGACCTATGCGGCGAACGTGACTGTTCGCCCGAACTGAGCGACCGACTCGAGACGCTGGCGTGGACGCACACACCTACGCCTCTCTGGCCCTCGCGATTGCGGGGGGGCTCGTCGTCGTTCCGCTCGCGTGCGTCGCGAGCTCGGGGACGCCGGCGGCGCCGTACGCGGTGGTTCCCGCGTCGCTCGAAGCAGGACCCACGGACGTTGCGGTGGCGGCACCACCGCCTCCGACGGTGTTTCTTGCCGGAAACGTACACGGCGCAGGCACCGATGCGGGGGTGAGCGGCGCGATCGTCTTCGTGGAGGTAGGGGGGCTGGAACAGGTCGGCCCGCTGGCCCTCGGACCCGACGGCGGGCTCGTCCCGACGACCGCGGTCAATCCGTTCGTCCGCTTCGGCGCCGTGACGGACGTCAGCGGCAGGTTCCTCTTCGCCGTGCCCGCCGGGGTGACGGGGCTCCACACACTCGATTCGATGTACCTCGAGCAGCTCCAGACGGTGGACATTCTGGCCCCTGCCGACGGGCCCCTCCCGACGACGCTCGTCGCTCTCACGCACCTCGCCTCCGACGCGGGGGTCACGCTTCCGCCGACCGTGACCGGCCTCACGGCGACCCCTTCGCTCGTCGCGCCGCTCACGAGCGTGATGTTCGCGATGAACGTCGCCGCGGGCAGCGCCGAGGACCCTCTGTCGGACGCCGTGTTCCTCGTTCAGCCCGAGACCGAATGGGCGGGCGCGCTGGCCCCGCCCACACCTGCGGTCCCCGGCGGGAAGTACCCCGACGGCATCTACAACCGGCTCGTCCAGTCTCCCGCCACGCCCGGCGTCTACACCTACACCGCCGTCGCGGCCTCGACGCAGAAGCGCTGCAGCGCCCCCGTCTCGATCGTGCTGACCGTCACGCCGACCGGGAGCCCTCCGATCCCCGACGCCTCGTTCTTCGACGGCGAGGTCTTCTCCGAAGGTGGTGGCCTCCCTGACGGGAGACATTGACAAGGGCGCTCAGGTGCGCGAGGTTGCCCGCCCCGATCCGGAGCTCCCGCCATGGTTTCATCGACTCAGCAGTTCGAGCGCATCAGGAAGCGCAAGGCCACCACCAACGGCAAGCGCAACAAGCGCGAGCGTCGCGCTCTCGGTACGCCGAAGTTCGCGGTCCACCCCGAGGGATACAACCCGAAGGCTGCCGACGCGAAGCGCTCGAAGTAGAAGAAGCAGAACGGGCGGCTCTCGCTGCCCGCTTCTGCCTCCTCTTGTCGGGCCATAGGGACGCGTCCATCGCGCACCCGTCTTGCCGTGGCCGATCGCGTCAGCGATCTCGGCCCGCGTGAGCGTCCGGGTATTGCTTCCGCGCGGGGAACAGCCCGCCGCCCCTCTACCAGGAGACCGCCCCGTCTCGCTGCCAGCCTAGCTGGCGGGGGCGGGACAGCGCTAATTGTGAACTAGCGAGACGGAGCGACCGATTTCACGCTCCTTCCGCCCTGCTTGCGGGGCGGGAGGCCGGGTGGGTGGGGTTCCTGCGTCCAATGAAGCCGTTCGACGTGCCTCGACGCGCGCAACCGAGCGCCGCTCTCGCTCGCTACTGGGAAGTCTGCGGGACTGCGCCCAGCTCGAGCGTCCGCTATCGTAAACATTTGCGCTGGTCGTGTAATATCGCTATCCCTAACCTCTGATCTTTCCGAAAGGACGCACAAAATGAAGATGATGCTTTCCCGAAATGCCCTTCTCGTCGCCGCGCTCACCACCACCGGCGCCATCGCAGCTGTCGCTTGTTCGAGCTCCAGCCCCACGACGAACAACAGCAGCACGAGCAGCACCACCAGCAGCAGCAGCACCAAGTCCAGCTCCTCCACGAGCAAGACCTCCAGCACGTCGAGCAACTCCTCGGTGGCCTCGTCGAGCGTCGTGTCGAGCAGCTCGGTCGTGTCGTCCTCGTCCTCGGTCGTGAGCTCCAGCTCGTCGGTCGTCACGGACGCTGGCGTCGACGCCGGTGCATGCGGGATGGGCACGATCTACACGCGCCTCGGCGGTCACGATGGCATCCGTGCGGCGGTCAACGCCGTCGTTGCCGCGGAGCTCACCAACGCGGACATCGCGTCCTACTTCTTCTTCCAGGCGGGCGCGCCGGGCAACGGTCACCCGACCGCGAACCAGATCTCGGAGTGCTTCGCCGATCTCGTCGGCTTCTCCGTTTCCGGCCCCGAGACGTATCCGACGAAGGTCGGCGCGGACGGCGGTCTCGCGACGGACGGCGGCGCGAACGAGTTCACCTGCCGCAGCCTCGTGACGGCGCACAGGGCGCTCAAGATCGACAAGAACACCTTCAACACCTTCATCGGGATTGCGGGCACGGTCCTCACGGCGGCGAAGGTTTGCCCGGCCGACATCGTGACCCTCGCCGGCGCCCTCGAAGGCTCCTCGACGAGCATCATCACGGTCGACGGCGGTCCCCCGGACGCAGAGGCGTTCCCGGGCAGCGTCGACGCGGCGAAGAAGCTCGACGCCACGTACTGAGGTAGCAACATGCGCGCGCGAAGGCTCGTGGTCGGTGCTGTCGGAACGGTCGCTGCGACCGTCGGGCTCATCGGAATGCTCCACATGCCCTTCGCGCGCGGTCTTTTAATGCGCCTCGGTGGATGTCCGGTGGGGAACGCTTCCCTGGCGGAGATGGAACCGAGGCGGCACGAGATCGTCGACAAGGAGCGCGGCGCGACGCCGGCTCCTGCGCGTCCTGCCCTCGGGTTCACCCTCGACAAGACGACGCATGCCGAGCTCGACGCCTGGGCCGAGAGGTCGCACGTGTCGTGCCGTGAAGAGAGGAAGGCGCTGGTCTTCTGCAAGGATGTCCCCGCGGCCGCCCTCGGCCTCCCCGACGTGGACGGTCCGGTGAGTGAAGTGCACTTCGGGTTCGACACCAAAGGCACGCTGTTCGACGTGTCGACGATTCGCAACGAGGCGACCCCGCGCAAGGCGCAGGAGGTCGAGTCCCGCCTGGAAGCCCAGGTCGGGCCGCCGCAGCAGAAGTCCGGGAGCTTCGACGACGCGCACCTCGCGCTCGCCGGAATCCGGAGCCTGGCTTCGGTGAGCTACAAGTACCGCGACTACTTCGCCGAAGTGATCGCCATGCGATTCCAGGAAGGCGGGCTGGTCGTCCGCGAGCACTTCATGTCGGCCAACGACTAGGGCACACGACGCGCGGCGCCAACGCTCCGCTCGCGGGATCCTTCGGGATTCCGGGCAAGTCGGTCGGCAGAGCGAGCGGGTCGCGCGTCTTGCTGATCCCCGCTCGAAGCAGGCTTCGACGTCGAAACGGAGCGCCGACAGCGGCAGTCCGAGCACCGAGAGCGTTCGTCGCTTCTCCGCGAGCCGCTGTGCAAGAGGTTCGGATGGGTCGAACCTTACGCACAGACGCTGTGCAAGAGGTTCGACGTCGTCAGGCCTCTTCCATCGCCGCTCCACGAACACCGAGCGACGACCGAGCTGTAAGGTCTGCCCCGCGCGCTGCGTTTCATCGTGCGTCCGACAAGGAGGACGCTCCGATGACCATGCTCCGCTCGATGCTACCTTTCAGGCCTCTCCTCGCAGTCCTGACCCTCGCGTGTGCGCAGTGCAGCGAGGCGCGCATGGCCTCACCCCTCGCGCCGATGGTCTCCGTCGTCGCGTCACCGCCTCCGCCTCCGGAGTCGCCCGCCGCCGCCGTCGCCGAGCAGTACGCGACGCTCCCCGAGAACCCGTTTCACCAGTCGGCGGCGGAGGCGCTCTCCACGTTCGCGGCCGACGTCGATACCGCGTCCTACAGCAACATCCGGCGCTTCCTCATGGGCGAGGGGCACATGCCGCCGCCCGACGCCGTGCGAATCGAGGAGATGCTGAACTACTTCAGCTACGACTACCCGGCCCCTCTGGGCGATGCTCCGGTGGCCGCGAGCCTCGAGGTGTCGGACTGTCCGTGGGCGCCCGGCCACGAGCTCGTGCGCATCGGCGTCCAGGCCAAGCGGGTGTCGCGCGACGACATGCCGCCTCGGAACCTCGTCTTCCTGCTCGACGTCTCCGGGTCGATGATGCCGGAGAACCGCCTGCCGATGGTGAAGCGGGCGATGCGCATGCTCGTCGATCAGCTGACCGCGCGAGACACGGTCGCCATCGTCACCTATGCGGGCGCGGGCGGCGTCGCGCTCCCTCCGACGCGCGGAGACCAGACCGGCGCCATCGTCGCCGCGCTGAGCAAGCTCGAAGCCGGCGGCTCGACCAACGGCGCCGAGGGGATCGAGCTGGCGTACAAGCTCGCGACCGACCACTTCGTGAAGGGGGCGATCAACCGCGTCATCCTGTCGACGGACGGCGACTTCAACGTCGGCGTGACGAGCCAGGCTGCGCTCGTGCGGCTCATCGAGCGTGAGCGGCAGACAGGCGTCTATCTGTCGGTGCTGGGGGTCGGCGAGGGGAACCTGCACGACGCGACGATGGAGATGCTCGCCGACAAGGGGAACGGCAATTACGCGTACCTCGACCGCCTCTCCGAAGCGCGGAAGGTGCTCGTCGATCAGGCGGGCGGCACGCTGGTGACCGTCGCGAACGACGTGAAGCTCCAGGCCGAGTTCGACCCGTCGCAGGTCCGCTCCTACCGGCTCGTCGGGTACGAGAACCGCGTGATGCAGAACGCAGACTTCAGCGACGACACGAAGGACGCCGGCGACATGGGCGCCGGTCACTCGGTGACGGCGCTCTACGAGATCGACCCGGTCACGACGACGGCGCCGACGACGACCCCGGCGGCAACCGCTGCGGACGCGCGATCCGCGGTGACGCTGCGCGTGCGGTACAAGGACCCGGGGCACGGCGAGAGCAAGCTCCTCACGTTCCGATCGGGCCCTGCGCACGCGTTTGCGCGAGCGTCGAGCGACTTCCGCTTCGCCTCCGCGGTGGCGGCGTTCGGGCTGATCCTCCGCGACTCGAAGTTCAAGGGGGCAGCGACGCTGCCGATGGTCGACGAGCTCGCGGCCTCCGCAGAGGCCTCCGGCGCGCGAGACCCGGGCGGCTACCGCGCCGAGCTCCGCCAGATGGTGAACCAGGCGGAGATCCTCGCAGGTCGCGGCAAGCTGCCGGTCGCGACGAACTGAGATTACTGGCCTCGCGGCCGGACTCGGGGCAAGAACGTGGCATGGCTATCCGGTTCCTCGTGGGCGGAGCGAGCCGCGCGAAACGCGCGGCGGCTCTCGTCGGCGTCACTCTCGTCACGACGTTCGCGGCCCAGGCATTCGCGGCGGACACGCCCCGCGCGGCGACGCAGCTGCAGGCTTCGCAGGCGGAGGCTCGGCGGCTCTCGGACGCGTTCGTGAACGTCGCCGAGCGCGTGAGCCCCAGCGTCGTGCAGATCGACGTCACCGTCCGCGACGAGCGCAGGGACGAGCTGCTGCGATGGTTCGGCGGGGGGAACGGCGGTGACTCACCCGTCGCGCGAGAGAGCGGCTCGGGGGTGATCTTCACGGCGGACGGCGCGATCCTGACGAACAACCACGTCGTCGAGTCGGCGCTGACGATCAACGTGCACCTCCGTGACGGTCGGTTCGTCCCCGCGCACCTCGTCGGCCGCGACCCGGCGACCGACGTCGCCGTGATCAAGATCGACGCGACCGGCCTCGTCGCCGCGAAGTTCGCCGACTCGGAGGCCGCGCGCGTGGGGGAATGGGTCGTCGCGATCGGGTCGCCGTTCGGGCTCGGGTACACCGTGACGACGGGGGTGCTCTCGGCGAAGGGGCGTGGCGGTCTCGGGATGAACCAGGTGGCGGACTACCTGCAGACCGACGCGAGCATCAACCCGGGAAACTCCGGCGGCCCGCTGTGCACGCTCGACGCGGAGGTCGTCGGCATCAACTCGATGATCAAGCCGGGCAGCGGTATCGGCTTCGCCGTGCCCTCGAACCTCGCGCGCAGGGTGGCGGAGCAGCTCCTCAAGACAGGACGGGTTCAGCGGCCGTGGCTCGCCGCCGGGCTGCAGGACCTGACGCCGGATCTCGCCGCGGTGATGAAGCTCGACCCTCGTGCGGGCGCGCTGGTCGACTCCGTCGTCGCGGACGGACCGGCAGGCAAGGCCCAGATCCAGGCCGGAGATGTGCTCGCTGCGCTCGGCGGAAAGCCAGTGCACGACAGTCGCGAGCTGATCCAGGAGACGCTGCTGCACGAGGTCGGGCAGACCGTGCAGGTCGAGGTCATCCGCGCAGGGCGGCACTACGGGACGAACCTGACCTTCACCGCGCGACCGGAGCCCGCGGTCGCGGAGATTCCCGCGCAGGAGAGCGCGCCGCAGCCCGGCCTGGGGCTCGCGGTTCGTGCGCTGACGACGGCGCAGGCCACGCAGCTTGGCTTCCCCGCACACGAGCTGGCGATGGTCTCGACGGCGATGCCAGGCTCGGCGGCCGACAGAGCCGGGCTCCACGCCGGCGACGTCATCGTCGAAGCCGATGGCATCGCCTATCCCACGACCAGACAGCTGGAGGACGCCGCGGCCGATGGGCAGCTGCTGCTCCGAGTGCATCGCCAGAACCAGGACTTCTACGCGGCGCTGCGCAAGTAGATGCACGAGTAGAGTCGTGCCTCAAGCGCCGCTCGAAGGGCGCTTGCTCCCGTGGGCATGACCGCGCGAGTCTGTGATAGCCTTTCGCTCCGATATGCTCAAAGTCGAGTGCGAGGCGTGCAAGGCGCCCTACCAGGTCGACGAGCGGCGCGTGCCGCCGACCGGCCTAAAGATGCGATGCCCGAAGTGTGGGCACGCGTTCACCGTGACGAACCCGGACGCAGGGGCGGCGCCGGCACCGATGCCGGTCTCGAAGCACACGATCATGGGGGTCGCTGCGGTCGTTGCGCCGCCTCCCGTGGCGAGCGGAGACATCGACCTTCCCGAGCGCGCCGCGCCGAAGCCTGCGGCCGCGAAGCCTGCAGCTCCGAAGCCCGCACCTCCGAAGACGGCGGCGAAGCCCGCCCCGCTGCCGGCCGCGCCGGGCCTCGGTGAGATCGACGAGCTGATGGACCTGCCGGCGATGCCCGCGCCGGGGTTGCCCGCGGTCGTCAAGCCGCTGCCGGCGGTGAAGCCGACGCTGGTCTCGCACCAGTCGCCACCGACGAAGGCGCCCGCTCCTGCGAGGCCCGCCACGGTGATCCCGTCGCTCGACGACTTCGACATCGATCTGCCGTCGCCGACCGCCGACCTTCCGGCTCGTCAGGTGAAGCCTGCGGCGCGCGGTCCTGCCGATCTCCCTGCGACGAAGCCCGCGAAGCCTCTGGCAAAGCCGCCGCCGCCGCCTGCGGTCGGTGGCGCGCTGTTCGACGACCTGCCGATGCCTGCGGGCAGCGGCATGGATCTCCCGATGGCGAAGGGCGGCAAGCCTCCTCCGTTCGCGGACCTCCCCTCGACGCGCGACAACGTCGGCCTCCCCGCGGCGCGCGACAACGTCGGTCTCCCTGCGGCGCGTGACAACATCGGCCTCCCGGCGGCACGCGACAACATCGGCTTGCCTGCAGCGTTCGGCGAGATCGGCCTCCCCGCGCCGCGTGACAACGTCGGGCTCCCGGCGGCGTTCGGTGACATCGGCCTGCCGGCGCCGATGGATGGCGGCTTCGGCGCGATCGATTTTCCCGCGATCGGCGGCGCGCTGCCGATGGCCGCGTCGTCGCTCCCGGCCACGGTCGACCAGGGGAACTACCTGCCGCGCGCCTCGGGCGCCGGCGCACACCTGCCGTCCGCGATGGGCGGCAACGCGCACCTTCCGGCGGTCGCCAACGCGCTCCCGTCCGCGGTGCACGACAATCAATTCCTCCCGTCGAGCACCGGTAGCGACATCGGCTTCGGGGAGGCCGACTTCGGCGACCTCGGCGCACCTCCCGAGCCCGCCGGTGGCGCAGCCGCGCCGCGCGTGGTCTCTGGCGGACAGGGCGGCGTCGGGTTCGGCGAGCTCGACTTCGGTGCGGGGGGCGACGTCAGCGCGGTCGAAGCGGACGTGTCGGCTGCGCCCACGTCGATGCGCGAGGCGGGCGGTGAGGCCGCGCTCCCCACCGACGAGCCGCGAGCGAAGACGCGCGACCGCGTCGTCATCAACAAGGGGCAGGGGCGGCTCGCGAAGATCGTCGTGGCGGGCGGAGCGGCGGTGTTCCTCGCAGGCGCGTCGCTCGGGCTCACGCGATACGGCCTGTTCGGCTGGCACATCGTGAGCGACTTCTCTCACAAGGGTCAGTGGACGGCGGAAGCCAACGGCGCGATGGCGAAGACGCGCAAGATCATCGGCGCGGATCTCTACGATCAGACGCGCGCCGCGTCCGACGCGATCTCCGCGCAGTCCACGGCGAGCCCTCGGTCGCAGTCGCTCATCGCAGCTGCGGCGCTCGCGGAGTACGAGTTCCAGGTGCGGTACGGGCGTGATGCTGCGCGCGCGACGCGGGCCGACGGATGGCTCAAGTCCATCGCGGAGGCGAACGGAAAGCCCGAGAGCATCCCGTTCTACGCGGCGGCAGCGGCGGGTCGCGCGGCGGCGATGCTCGACCCGGGCGTGGCGCGAGCGCTGCTCGAGGCCGCGTCGCAGAAGGACACGGGAGATCCGGTGCAGGAGGACATCGCGTTCCTCCGCGGCGAGCTCGAGCTCAAGGCGAAAGATGCGGCGGCGGCGACGAAGGCGTTCTCGCGCGCGCTGCAGATCGCTCCGAGCGCGCGTGCGCATTACGGGCTCGCGCGGAGCTACATCCTCGGACCCGACCGGGCGAAGGTGCTCGTCGAGATCGCCGCGACGCTCGCGGCGACACCGAACCATCCCGGCGCGCTGATCCTCAAGGCCGCGATCGACTGGGCCGACGACCGGAGCGACAGCGCCGTCATCGACGGCCTGAAGCCGCTGCTCGACGGCCCCGCCAAGGCGACGGCATCCGCGGCCGAGCTGTCGCGGGCGTACACGCTCTACGGACTGGCGCAGGCGAGCCGCGGCGACGTCGGCGCGGCGCGCACCGCGTTCGAGGCCGCCCTGAAGCTCGACAGCACCAACGGCGAGGCCCTCCTCGGCCAGGGCGAGGTGTTCTTCGCGGACGGTCGCTACACGGAGGCGCTCTCGCGCTTCGACACGGCGGTCCAGGCCGACCCGACCAACCCAGGCGCGATCATCGCCGACGCGAAGGCGAAGCTCGCGCTCGAGCGTCTGTCTGACGCGAAGACTCAGCTCGCGGCGGCGCAGAAGGCTATGCCGAAGGACCCCCAGTTGACCTACTGGCTCGGTCGCGCCGAGGAGGCGATCGGCAACAAGAAGGGCGCGGAGGAGGCGTACGTCGGCGCCATCGGCCTCATGACCCTGAAGGATCGTGACGCCATCCAGCCGTACGTCGCGCTGTCGACGTTGCTCGCCGGGCAAGGCAGGGCGAGCGAGGCGTCGGCCAGGCTGAACGAGGCCAGGGCGAAGCTGCCCGACTCGGCCGCCATGCAGCGCGCGCTCGGCGAGGTCGCCGCGGCGCAGGGGCTGTTCGACGAAGCCGTCGGTCACTATCAGAGCGCGGCGACGAAGGACCCGCACGACCTCCGGTCGCTCTTCCTTCTCGGCGAGACGTACCTGCGCATGCGCCGCCTCGACGAGGCGACCGCCCAGTTCGACAAGGTCGCGGCCGCCGACCGTGACTATCCGAACCTGGCGATGCGCCGCGGCGAGCTCCTCGAGCAGTCGGGCCACGTCGACCAGGCGCTCCAGCAATTCAAGGCCGCGCTCGACCGCGCACCGAAGGATCTCGACCTGCAGCTGCGCGTGGGCGCCGCCTACGTCGGCATCGGCCGCGGCGAGGACGCTTACAAGATCCTGAAGCCGGTCTACGACGAGCGAAACAACAGCGCGGAGGTGAATCACTACCTCGGGCGCGCGCTCCTCCTCGAAGGTGGCGCACACCTGGTCGAGGCGAAGCGGTACCTCGCCAAGGCGGTCGACGTGGAGCCGACGAGGGCGCAGTACCATCTCTACCTCGCGTGGGTCGGGACGGAGTCGCAGGACTGGAAGCTCGCGGAGATCGAGGTCGGAAAGGCGATCGCTCTCGACCAGCTCAGCGGCGATGCGTACTGGCAGCGCGCCGTGATCGAAGAGGTCCACGGTGCGGTGGACGACGCGATCAAGGACGCGACGCGGGCGCTCGAGCTCCACCCCTCACGCATCGAGGCGCACGCCACGCTGGCCAAGTGCTACGCCGACAAGAACCTTACGGAGAAGGCGCTCGCCGAGTGGTCGCTCGCGACGTCGCACGGCACCGAGCATCCGGACTGGGAGTTTCTCTTCGGGCGGCTCCTCTACGACCACGGCAACATCGGTCAGGCGAAGGCGCACGTCCTCGCCGCCGCGAAGGCTGGCGAGAACATGCAGCCGACGCCGATCTGGCTCGCGCAGGTCGAGTACATGACCGCCTCGGCCCTCCTCAAGGAGGGGAACAAGGTCGACGCCAAGGAGCACTTCATTCGTTTCATGGACACCGCGGAGCTCTCGAATCCAGACCGGCGCGACGCTGTTCAGGCGCTCAAGTCGATCGATCCGGAGTACCGCTATCAGCCGAAGTGACGGCGATCACGCTCGTGGGTGAGGCCGCGGTCGCGTCATCGAGCGCGCGAGCGACGCGAGCGTAAGCGAGGACATCGAGCGTCTCGCCGCGCGCGTCGAGCGACACGCCCGCGGCCGCCGCCGCCGCCTCGAGCTGAGCGAGGTCTCTTGCGACCGTTCGCCACGCGTTGCGGAGCGTCTTGCGCCTCGCGCCGAAGGCGCCCTTCACGAGCGCGCGGAACGTCGGCGTCTCCTCGGCGAGCGGCGGGCGATGCGGCGTCAGCGCGACGACGGCGCTCGAGACTCGAGGCGGAGGCACGAACGCGCTCGCGGGCACGCCGAGCACGATGCGCGCGGCGAACGCGGCCTGCACGAAGACGCTGAGCGCGCCGTACGCCTCCGTTCCCGGCGCGGCCACGATGCGCGCGGCGACCTCTTCCTGCACCATGAACACCACGCGGTCGACGTGGCGTGCGTACCCGACCGCGAGCCGGAGGAGCTGGCCGGTGATCTGGTACGGGAGGTTGCCCGCCAGAACTCGAGGAGCCGAGCTGGCGGTCGCGAGCGCGAACAGGCTCTCGAGGTCGAGGCTCTGCGCGTCTGCCTCGAGGACGGTGAGCGCTCCGCTCTCGATCGTCTCGCGCAGCGCAGCCTCGAGGACAGGGACGAGGTCTCGGTCGCGCTCGACCGCGGTGACGTGCGCGGCCCGCGACGTCAGCGCGCTCGTCAACGCGCCGAGCCCTGCGCCGAGCTCGACGACGCGTGCGGACCCCTGCTCGCCGTCGGGCACGCACGCCCTTGCGATGCTCGCGAGCACGGCGTCCGAGATGAGGAAGTTCTGGCCGAAGCTCTTCTTCGGCGAGAGACCCGCCGTGCGCAGGAGCGCGAGGTGAAGGCTCGCTTTCATCGCGCCGTCCTGCGAGGATCGGCGTCAGGCGGCATCGGTCGCTCGGTCGGGAGCACGTGCGACACGCGCGGCCCGGCCTGCACTCCCAGCGCGCGAAGCGTCGTACGTGCGCGCGTCTGCTCGGCCCGCGCACGGACGCGGACCGCCTCGTCAATCGACGCCGCGACGGGCGAAGGCTCCACCGACGCCGGCGACGACCGGATGCTCGGCTCCGCGTCCGGAAGCGTCCACCGCACCTCCGTGCGGCGCGAGCGCAGCGTGCGGACCGCTCGCGCGACGAGGCCGTGCAACGTCGGCGCGGGCGCCCACACCGCGACGATGCTCGGCCGCGGCTTCACCGACACGAGCTTCGTCAACGTGCGCGCGAGCTCCGACTCGGCGCGCGGCCGCTCTCCCTCGGTGCGCGGCGGTACCTCGACGCCGAAGCACGCGAGATAGTGCCTCAGCGTCCGCTCCCGCGCCGACGCCGCGTGAGGCAGGCGTGCCTCGAACGGCGCACGGCTGCGTACCGACTCCGCCAGCGCTGCCAGTCGATCGAGGTCCGAGGCCGGGTGCCACGCCGGCTCGCGCGCGAGCGGCCTCAGGTGCTCCGCCACGCGCTGCGCGACCTCGAGCTCGTCGAGCTCGCACCGATCGGAGTCGACCATCGTGGAGCACCCCGAGAGAGCCCCGACGATGAGCGCTGCCTGCTGAGGCCCGTCGCCGGGCACGAGCCACGCCCGCGCGCGGGACGCGAAGACGGCGAGCCCCACGCGATCGCCCTTCGCGAGGTGACGTGTCGCGACCGCGGCGAGCTCTTCGACCGCGCGGTCGAGCGGCGCCGTCCCCGGAGCCCCGGCCCACCCGTCGACGGACGCGTCGAGCACGAGCCAGACGATGTCGCGCTCGTGACGCTCCATCTCTCGCACGACGAGCCGTCCGCGCCGCGCGCTCGCGCGCCAGGCGATCCGCTTGAAGGGATCCCCGACCACGTGATCTCGCAGCTCTCGAAGCTCGTCCCCCTCGCCACGCGTCCTCGCCGAGTGACCGGCGTCCGTCGTGCGGCCCGAGCGGCCACCGCGCGGCGAGCGCAGCATCGCGGCGAGCGCCCGCGGCTGCACTTCGATGCCGAACGGATTCGAGAAGACGAGCGGCACCTCGTAGAGCCCGTCGCCCCCGAGCGGCATCCCGCGCAGCTCGAGGGCGAGACCGTGAATGCCCCAGCGCCCGACGCGCTTGCCGACGACGGTCACGAGGACCTTCACGTGGCTCATGGCCGGTAGGTCGAGCTCGTGCGGCGCGACGCGCACGTCGAGCATGCTGGACGCGACCGCGCGAAGGGCGGCCGCGCGGACCCGCTCCGTCCCGCGGTTGCGCAGCTCGACCTCGAGGACGATCGTCTCCCCGCGCGCGAGCTTCACGACGCGCGAGCCGGGCGCCCACACCATCTCGAAGCCTGCCTGACGGAGTCGTGTGCTCGAGAGGTGAGAGAGCGCGCGCCCGAGCGCGATCGCGAGCAGAACGGCGCTGCCGAACGCGGCCGGCGCGGCGTGGTGGAGAGCGACCCCTGCGGCCGTCATCGCCGCGCCGGCGATCGCGACTTGCAGCGTCGCACGCGTCGGGTAGAGGTTCACCTTGCGCTCGCAGGGTTAGGGCGTCGCAGCGGCGCGCGCGTGATCAGATCGTAGAGCTCGTAGCGCTCGCGGGCGACGTGCTGCATTCCGCCGTCGAGGAAGATGAGCGTCGCGGCTCCTGGGTCTCTCGACGCCGGCGCGCCGCGCGCATAGGTGACCCTGCCATCGCGCACGCAGGCGCGGTGGATCGCCCCCTCGGGCTCGCCGCTGTCCCTGGCGGCGACACCGAGCAGCGTGCGGCACTTGGTGTCCCGCGTGTGTCCGATCGCCTGGCCGAGTCCGAGCGGCAGCGTCCGCACGTCGTAGCGTCGCGACAGCGCGGAGCCAGCGATCTCGGACGTCGCGGCCGGTCCCGAGCGCACTTCGGGCCGGTGGTAGAACATGCCCGCGCCGTCGCCCCGCGCGTCGCCCGGCGCATGGAGCCCGGGGATGGCGAACGGCCCCTCGCGCCATTCGCGGACGGCGTCGTGAAGCCTCCGCTGGAGCGCAGCGGCGATCACGGGGGCAGTCGCGGTCTCGCCGAGCCCGAGCTCTTCGAGCTCCCGGGTCGTGACGCCGGCGTGCGTGAGCAGAAGATCCTCTCCGGACGCGAAGGCGATCTCGAGCCGCTGGGCGCGGAGCAGCCGGCGCACGACCGCCCGCTGCGACGTCTCGAAGTTCGCGAAGTCGCGCGCGACGATCTCCCACGACGAGAAGCCCGTCTCCGTGCGGAACTCTCGCTCGTCGCGCTTCGGCGCGCGGTCGAAGTACGCGGCGTCTGCCTCGTCGCGGGCGCGGGCAAACGTCTCGTCGTCGACGTGGCCTAGCTCTCCCACCCGCGCGAGATCGTGATTGCCGATGAGGAGCGTCACGCGCTCGCGCGGGTGGTCCGCCAGCCATTCGAGGAGCTCGCGTGCGCTGCGCGCGGCGCGCGTGCGATCGCCCCTCGTTCCCCAGTCGAAGTAGTCACCGATCGTCACGAGGTGCACGTCGCTCGCGAGGCGCCCGTCCGCGCCGAGGAGGCCGTGATCGTCGAGGACCTCGAAGAACGTCTCGATCGGCGCCTGGGGGTCGCCGATGGCGACGTGCCTGGTGATCGCGACGTGGCCCGGCTCGTGGCCCGCCGCGGAGCCCGCGTGTGCCGCGACCTCCGCGGCGCGTTCGAGCGCACGGGCAACGCGTGGGCGCGAGCGGTGAGTCTCCGTCACAGCGCCCGCGCAGGGCGGCGATAGTTCACCTTCGTCAAAGCTTCGTCGATGATCTGCCGTCGAGCGTCGGTGTTCCCCTCGAGCTCTCCGATCAGCACGAGCCTGTGGCCGAGCACGCTCGGCGCGACCGCGCGTACGTCGTCCGGCGTGAGGAACGGTCGCCCGTCCATGAGCGCGTACGCCTTCCCCGCCTGCATGAGCCCCAGCGTGGCGCGCGGACTGCAACCGAGCGTGACCTTCGGATGGGTGCGGGTGAAGTGGGTCAGCGCGACGGCGTAATCCATGAGATCGGCGTCGACGTGGATGCGGTCGGTCATCGTCTGGAGCGACGTCACCTCGGCCGGCGAGAGCACCGCGGTCGTCGTCGGGGGAGTCGCGCCGTACGTCCGCAGCATCGTCGCCTCGTCCTTCGGCGTCGGGTACCCCATCGCGACGCGGACGAGGAAGCGGTCGATCTGAGCCTCGGGCAGCGGGTAGGTCCCCTCGAGATCGATCGGGTTCTGCGTCGCGAGGACGAGGAACGGGAGCGGGAGCTCGAAGCGATCGCCCTCGATCGTCACTTGCCGCTCCTGCATGGCCTCGAGCAGCGCAGACTGGCTCTTCGCCGGGGCCCGGTTGATCTCGTCGGCGAGAACGACGTTCGCGAACACAGGGCCGGCGCGCAAGGTGAACGTCCCGTCTTTGGGCGAGAAGACGTACGTCCCCGTGATGTCGGCCGGCAGCAGGTCAGGCGTGAACTGGATGCGCCGCGTCGCGCACCCGAGCGCGGCGGCGAACGCCTTCACGAGCGTCGTCTTCGCGACCCCCGGAACGCCCTCGAGCAGCGCATGCCCGCGCGCCAGGAGCGCCACCGTCATGATCTCGAGCGGTCGCGACGACCCCACGAAGACCTTCGCGACCTCCTGTCGCAGGCTGTGGATTCGCTCTCGTGCGGCGGCGACCTCGTTTCCGCTGACGGGGTTCACGCGGCGCGCTCGGCGTGGCGGACGGCTTCGAGGATCCGCTGCACGAGCTGACCCGTGGCCACGACTTCGTCGTCGCGAATGGGCTCGAGCGCGTGCGTTTGCTTGGCGGCGATCATGGTGTCGATCTCTGCCATTCGTAGCAGAACGCGCTCGATGCGGCGTATCGCTTCGGCGTCGACGACGCCCAGCCTGGCGACGCGTCGCACGACCTCCGCGCCCGAGGTGCCTTCAGGCACGCCGAAATGCGCCGTCAGCTCCTCGATGAAGGCGCGACGCCACTCGAGCATCGCGTGCCCCCGGTAGGCTTGCTTCGCGCCGAGCGCGGCTGCGTGGCCCGCCGTCCCCCCCTGCGCGTCTACCGGGGTGGGCCGTGTGAAGCGCGGAGGTGCGCTGCGGTAGACGCGCGTCGCGCGCGGGACGAGCCACACGAGCACCGCCACGGTGATGACGAAGGCGAGCCAGTACATCACCCACGTCGGGAGCCCGTCGCGACCGACGGCGCCTGCCGTTCGCTGGAGAGTGCTCAGCACCTCGTGCTCCGCGCTCGCAGCGCCGGCGAAGCTCCCGATCTCGGAGAAGCGTCCGATGACGAGGGTGACGTGTCCGGAGGGGTGACCGGTCGTGAGGTAGCTCGCGACGTTCCTCGCGAGCTCGTGGTTGCCGGGGTAGCGAAGCATCGAGTTCATCAGGATCGACGGATCGCCGACCGCGAGGAGCCTCCCCGAACCGCTGCTCAGCGCCAGAGCGAGCGCGACGTTCTTGTCGTCGGTGCCGCGTACCTGCAGCACGGTCGTGAGGAGGGGCTGAGACAGCCCCGTCGCGTGATTCGTGACGACGCGGTCGACGCCCTGCGTCAATGCGGCGGCATCCGGCCCCGGCCCGGCGATGGCAAGGTCAGGGTTGTCGCGCAGCGCGAGGAGCGGGTGGGCCGGGAGCGGCACGCGGCGGATGTCGAACGACGTGAGCAGGTCGTCGCCAGCTCCGAAGTCGTCGAAGAGCGCGACGCGCCCCCCTGCACGGACGAACGCCCCACAGCTCCCCGTGTCCGCGCCGCGCTCGGGGTAGACGAGAATGAGCGCGTCGTCCGGCGTCAGCGTGCGCCAGTCCAGCCGGTTCGTGACGATCAGCCGCGGGCTGCCGATCTCGTCGCGAACGAGGCGCACGAAATCGGAGTACCCCTCCCAGTCCTTCCCTTGAGGGTCGAACGGGGCGGCCAGCGCGCGGGGCGGGAAGAACGAGACCAGCGCGAACGTCATGGCCGACAGCAACCGGAGCAGCCACAAACGCGATTGAATGGCGACGACGCTGGCTCGGGACCACTTGACCCTGCCACCTTCGTCGCTAACAATCTTGGTAGAGGTACGTAGGATCTTGGACATCATCCGCGCGCGTGCCATCGTGGGGCTGCGCAGTCTTCATACCGTTACCATCGAGTGGGGAGAATGACCCATGCTCCCGCCGTTCATCATCGAGCAGATCAGGAAGCGCGAGAAGGAGGAGCGGGCTCATTACGAGCAGCCGCAGCCCCAGCTCGAGCTCCCCATGGAACGCCCGCGTCCCCGAAGGCCCGAGCCGAAGGATGATATCGAGCGCGGCGTCGTGATCCTGGATCTGTAGAACGGCGCGGGGCTCTCTCGAGCGCACGATGTGAAGTACGCAGGGGCGGTCGTGGCCAGCGCATTCGCTGGCCTGTTCGGGATCCTCGTCGCGAGTCGGGGCTGCCTCCACGGCGCGTCGTCGCGCTCCGCCGAGGCGCGCGAAGACGAAGCGAGGGCTCGCTGGCCGTCCCTGCCGCGCGACGAACAGGCTGCGAGCGTGCTCATCGCGCGGCGCAAGCTGCGGGCCGAGGCGGAGGTTCCCGATGCGGAGCTCCAGTCGGAGGCGCTCATGAAGCGGGCGCCCGGCCCTGGATGGGGCTCCGCTGTCGTTGGCGTGGAGGCGACACAGGCATGGATCCAGGGCTTTCTCGATCGCGCGACGGCGCGCGGGCGTGACGCCTACGTCCTCTTCGGGACCTTCCACGATGCGGCGGGGCAGGTCGATGCGTTCCGGCGCCTCGTCGGGCCGGGCGGGCTCCGTGGCCTCACCTCCGTCACGGCAGAGCAGTTCCGCGCGACGGGCGCGTGGAGCGACGTCGACGAGCGTGCGCAGCGCGGCGACGACGACGAGATTGCTGCGTACGTCGAGCGAGGAGACCGCGATGCGTTCGCGACGCTCGGGCGGCGTCATCGCGAGAGCGACTACGCCGCGTGGAAGCTCGCCTACGAACCGTCCGTGCTCGAGCTGCTCGTCACCGGACGCGCGATCTTCGACGGCGGGCTCGGCGCGCGGTTCCGTGGATGCGACATGCCGACCGACACGCAGAGGCTCGCGCTCACCCGGGTCTCCGAGCAGACGCTCCGGCGTCTCAGGGAGATCCACTGCCTCGCCGCGCTCGACGAAGCCACGCGCGATCGCCCCGAGAAGCGCCGCGTCGCGATGCTGTGGGGGCAGGCGCACGTGCAGACGCTCCGGCAGCTCTTGCCTGGGTCGGCGGAGGTGCTGTCGCTCTACGTCTTCGGGTTTCGCTCGGGCGAAGAGACCACCGAAGCCAGCCTCGCGAAGCACCTCGCCATCGAAGCCCCGCTGCTCCTGCCGCTCGACGATCGCGGGGATGTCGCCGCGCTGCTCTACCCCGACCCCGTGCTGGGCGGCGTCGTCGACCGCGTGCAGGATCGGAAGCCGATCGAGCTCGACGATCGAGCCCGCCGTCTGGTCGTGTCCGTCTCGAGCGATGCGGGCGGGCACGTGCTCGTCGGGGATCGATCCGTTGCTCTGGCGGCTGCTTGTCCGCCACCGGCCTGGTGCGGCGCGAGCGTGGCGATCGAGGTACCCACGGGGAATCACCCGTACGTCGTCGACGTCGCCGGCCTCCGCTTCATCGGGTCGGCGCACGTACCGGAGCACGGAGCGCTCGAGCTACGATTCGACGCGCGGACGCGACGTGTCGAGTCGATCGAGCGAGGAGGAGCTCGATAGCTGCTGGTAGCGTGATGGCCGTGGATGCCTGGTTCGTCTACGTCGCGCGCTGCGCGGACGACACGCTCTACGTGGGCATCGCGCGGGACGTCGCCACGAGGATCGCGGCACACGACGCCGGCAAGGGGGCGCGCTACACGCGAGGTCGAGGTCCGCTGGTGGTTCTCGGGACGAAGCGGTGCTCGTCCAAAGGCGACGCCCTACGCCTCGAGCTCGCCCTCAAGCGCCTCGAGCGGACCACGAAGCTCCGGATTGCGTCATCCCCCACGCTGTTGACCCGGTTCGCCAGGAGCCACAAAAAAGCTCGAGGCGTGAAGGCCGGCACCTGAAGGTGCTGGCCTCACGCCTCGAAGAATTTCCTAATTTACGACGAACGAGGTGTCAGGCGATGACGCGGACGTTCTCAGCCTGGAGGCCCTTCGGGCCCTTCTTCACGTCGAATTCGACCTTCTGTCCCTCAGAGAGGGAGCGAAAGCCGGTCGCCTGGATGGCGGACTGGTGGCAGAAAACGTCTTCGCCCCCGCCGTCCTGCGTGACGAATCCGAAGCCCTTCGAGTCGTTGAACCACTTCACGATACCAGTAGCCATTTTTGGAGTCTTCTTTCAAACGCGAGAGCACTTCGCCCTCGCAGGGTAGGGAGCTGTAGCACGATCCAGGACAACGCAACAGGAACCTGTCGTCAATTCTCACGGCGTCGGTCGGCAGCCTCCCTCCTTCCTCCCGTGAGAATTGGCGGGGAGCGCGGCCGCTCCCCGGACCCCAGCCGTCTAGAATTCTCGCGGCGTCGGTCGCCCTCCTTCCTTCCGCGAGAATTCACCGGGGAGCGCGGCCGCTCCCCGGACCCCAGCCGTCTAGAGTTCCCCGGACCCCAGCCGCTGTCTTCAATTCACACTGTTGGCGAATGAGATCGATGATCGACGTGACTCTTCTGAAAGGCGGCCACGGCGATGCGCGCGCGGCGTCGGTCGTCCTCGCTCGCGCCTTCGCCGACAGCCCCGTCTACACAGCTGTCCTCGCTGACCGGACGGACAGCGCTCGCGCTCGGACTCTCGAGCGCGTGAAGCGGGGCTTCGTCGCCGCGAACGCGCGACACGGCGAGTGTCGGTTCGCGCGCATGCACGGCGACACGGATACGATCGCCGGGGTCACGCTCGTGACGGCGCCCGGCGGGTACCCGCTCTCGTGGCGAGACGAGATCGTGCAGGCGAGCGGATGCGCGACGACCGGCCCCGTCGCCATCGCCCGCTTCCTCAGGCTCAGCGCGTACTTGCGAGAGCGTCACTTCCGGGGGCCGCACTTCTATCTGTTCGCCATCGGTGTCGAACCGGCGCGGCAAGGGCAAGGTGTCGGGAAGGCGCTGCTCGCCGAGCTCCACGCTCGCGCGGACGCTGCGCGAGCGCCCTGCTACCTCGAGACCGAGAAGGCGATCAACGTGCGGCTCTACGAGAGCGTCGGCTACCGCGTGGTCACCGACGAGCAGGTCCCCGGCCTCGGAGTCCGCATGTGGACGATGCTCCGGCCAGGGCTCAGCTGAGACCGCGCGAGCTCCGTCTCACGGCATGACCGGCGCGATCCAGACGATCATGCCGTTCATGTCGTTGCCGATGAAGAGCCGACCGTCGGGCGCGAACGTGACTGCTGCGGGGCGACCGTGGTCCTGCTTCCCGTCGTCCCAGCCCGTCGCGAAGTCTTCCATCGCCGTCCCTGCGTCGGACTCGGCCGCGCTCACAGGCCAGCCGGTCCGAGGGTCCGTCGCGATGCCGACGATTCGAGCGCCGATCCAGCTGCCGAAGTAGCCGTGGAGGCCGATGAACGCGCGATACTTCCACGCGCCGCTCCAGAATCCTTCCTCGAAGTCGAGGCCGAACGGGGTGTGGTCGATGATGAACGAGTCCTCCTCCGAGGACACGGTCGAGCAGTCGGGCGCCGGGCTCGTGTAGTCGGAGTACGGCGTGTCGGCCGTCGCGCAGCAGGGAAAGCCCCAGTCGTCCCCCTTCTGGACCGGGAACAGCTTCTCGCGCGACCCGAGCTCCGCCGCGAAGTCGCGCGCGAGCTCGAGGCCGAAGCACGTGCCCGTCCCCTTCGCGCAGCGAAGCGCGTAGGCGTTGCGGAGCCCCTTCGCGATGAGCTCTCCGTTCGGTGTCCCGTCGATCCTCAGGATCCCGCCGTGGAACGGCCGGTCCGGCCCCGCCACCGTCGGGTCGCAGGCCTCCCCCTCGTCGCCGCCGTTGGTGACGTAGATGTTCCCGCTGTCGTCGACGTCGAGGACCTTCGGCCAGTGCACGCTCGAGGTGTAGACGTTGACGTCGATGACCTGCGTCCCTGCTCCGCTCGCGACGCGATCGCCGTTCGTGTACGGCGTCGCGCGGACGGTCGTACCGCTCTGGTAGTAGAAGTTGCCGCCCGTGAAGAGGAGGCCCTGGGTGACGCTGAGGCCGCTCAGGTAGGTCAGGTTCGAGTCGGCCGCGCCGTCGTGGTTGTCGTCGGGGAGAACCATGATCGCGCCGAGCCCGCCGCTCGCGCCGCCCGAGGCCCCCATGCTCGGTGACGAGACGAAGAGGTCGCCGGAGGGCGAGAAGCGGAGCTGGCGCGTCTCGGGGACGGTTCCGAAGTAGTGCGAGCAGAAGCCGTCGGGGACCTTCATCCAGGTGAGATCGGGCGCGCTCGCCGGCCCGCCAGGGACCGCGTGCGGCAGGCCGCCCGACCACACGACCGAGCCGGGCAGGTTGCAAAAGTTCGCCATGGGCGGGGGAGCGTCGCCGCGGTTGACGTCGGGAATGTTGGCGTCGTGCACCACCGCCACGTCGAACGGAGGCGTCGTCGCGTCGTGCTTCCCCGAGGTCGAGCTGTCCGGGAACGAGGCGTCGACGCCGGGAACATGGACCGAGCTCTTGCAGCCGCCGAATACGATCGGCACCAGCAGAACGAGCGGCAACGGCAAGCAGGCACGAAGCGCAAGCGACATGCCGCGCAGCTTAGTACAGCTGTCGCTCTTGAGTAGCGCGAGCCCGGCGCAAAAGCTGCGCGTTCGCACGTGGCGCGCGAGGCGTTCGAGCGGGATGCCTGCACCTGATCGGACCGGCTGGCCGGGCTCCACTCAACAGCGTGGCTGCGCTCCGCTCGACAGGCTAGCTTTCGGCCATGCTCGGCACGAAAGTCTCCCTTCGACTCCGGATGTCGTCGCACGACGCCCACTATGCGGGCGAGCTCGTCGACGGTGCTCGCATGCTCGCGCTCTTCGGTGATCTCGCCACCGAGCTCCTGATCCGCCTCGACGGCGATGAAGGGCTCTTCCGCGCGTACGACTCGGTCGAGTTTCTCGCGCCCGTGTTCGCGGGGGATTACATCGAGGCGAGCGCCGAGCTCACCGGGATCGGCGCGAGCAGCCGAGCGATGCGCTTCGAGGCCCGGAAGGTCATCGGCAACTGCCGCGAAGGCGGCCTCCCTGCGAGCGCCGCAGACATCCTCGCCGAGCCGGTCGTGGTCTGCCGCGCGACCGGCACCTGCGTCACGCCCAAGGCCCTCCAGCGGCGGCCGAAGGAGCTCTATCTTCCGGGATTGCCGCCGGGTCCCGCTCCGATCGTCGACGCCATCACCCCTCCCGAGGCTGCGCCGGAGCTGATCCTCACCGCCGCCATCGTCGGCGCCGAGATCACGCGCGCCCAGACCCCGCACCTCCCGATCACGGCGCGCGAGATCGCCGAAGAGGCCGTGCGATGCCGCGAGGCCGGCGCCTCCGTCATTCATCTCCACGTCCGCAACGACGACGGCACGCCGACCCAGTCGCGGGAGCGCTTCGCCGAGGCGATCGAAGCCATTCGCGCGAGGACCGACTGCGTCGTCCAGACGTCGACGGGCGGGGCGGTGGGCATGAGCATCGACGAGCGCGCGCAGCCCCTCGCGTGCCGTCCGGAGATGGCCACGCTCAACTGCGGCTCCGTGAACTTCGGCGAGGACGTCTTCGTCAACACACGCCCGCAGATCAGGGACCTCGCGCGCCGGCTGCGTGACGCCGGGAGCGTGGCGGAGCTCGAGTGCTACGACGTCGGTCACGTCGAGGAGGCGCTCGCTCTCGCGCGCGACGGGGTCATCGGTGCGCCGCTTCATTTCCAGTTCGTGCTCGGTATTCCCGGCGGCATCGGCGCGACCGAGGGGAACGTCAAGTACCTGCGCTCGCTGATCCCCGCTGCGGCGACGTGGGCGGTCGCAGCGGTCGGGCGCCACCAGCAGCCGATGACCGAGCTCGCGATGCGGAGCGGCGGGCACGCGCGGGTCGGTCTCGAGGACAACATCTACATGTCGAAGGGGGTGCTCGCCGAGGGGAGCGCGCCGCTCGTCATGCGCGCCGCGACCTACGCTCGCTCGATCGGGCGCATCCTCGCGGACCCGGCGCGGGCCAGGGAGCTGCTCGGGTTGAAAGCTCTCTAGCGCGCTAGAGCGCGCACTCGCCGTTCTGGCAAGCGTTGCTGTTGCAGTCGCTGTTCGCGCCGCAGGCGACACCGAACAAGCACCCGGGTGCGCACGCCGGCGCGCTGCACTTCCCGCCAGCGCAAACCTTCGACCCGCAGTCGGCGTTTGCCCCGCACACGTTGCCGTCGGGGCACGCGCCGGCGTTCTTGGCGCACATGGGCGCGGTGCACCTCCCTGACGTGCAGACGCCCGAGGCGCAGTCCGACGCTGCCCCGCAGCCGAGGCCGTCGACGCAGGTCGGCGCGCACGCGGGCGCGGCGCACTTTCCCGCGCTGCAGACGTCCGACCCGCAGTCGCTGCTCGCGCCGCACGCGGTCTGGTAGACGCACCCCGGCGCGCACGCCGGAGGGGCGCACTTGCCGTTCGTGCAGACGTTGGATGCACAGTCGGACGCAGCGCCGCACCCGACGCCGTCGGCGCACCGGACGACCGCGAGGGAGCAAGCCGGGGCGGCGCACTTTCCCGAGGTGCAAACACCTGAGCCACAGTCGCCGCTCGCACCGCAAGCAGCTCCCGCCGCGCATTCCGGTGAGCACGCGGGGGCGGCGCACTTGCCGTTCGTGCACACACCGGAGCCGCAGTCGGTGACCGCGCCGCAGAGGTTTCCGTCCGCGCAGGTCGGCGCACACGCGGGGGGACTGCATAGCCCGGCGGTGCACATATTGGAGGCACAGCTGCTCGCCGACATGCAGGCGACGCCGTCGGCGCAGCTCGACGTGCACGCGGCCGCAATGCAGAGACCGCCGCTCGCTGTGTCCGTGCAGCAGTTCGATGCGCTGCCATTGTCGGCGCCGCCCGTCTGGATGCACTGGCAGGTCCCGTTGCCGGCCGCGCCGGTGCAGCAGTTGGCGGCCGACCCGTGGTCGCTCGCGCCGATCGGAGCGCATTCGCACATCTGGCCGAGGGCGTTGGCGGCGCCCGTGCAGCAGCTCGCCGCATTCCCCTTGTCGTTCTGGCCCGTCGCGATGCAGCCGGTCCCCGCGTCGTGTCCGGAGTCATGTCCGGAATCGTCGTGCATCGGCCCACCGTCGTGCCCGCCGTCGTGCAGGGTCTCCTCGGTGGTGTCCTGAGCTCCGTCCTTCGTCTCGTGGTCGAGCGTCGCGTCACGGGGAACGGTCGCGTCCTCCGTCGTGGTCGAGGCCGATGTGCTGCTGCTGCCGTTCGTTGACGAGCTCGTGGACGCGCTGGCGGAGCTCGCTCCCGAGCTGTGGCTGCCGGATCCCGAGCCGCTCCCGGGCTCACACTTGCCGGAACCGCTGCAGGTCGTGCTCCCGCCGTCGCCGGTGGTGAAGTCCTCGACGCCGACGAGCGCCTGGCACGCCGACAGGAGGCCGAGACAGGCCATCATCAGGGCGCGCATCCGTCGGGGCGAAGCTCCTCTGTGCACGATCTCGCGAGTAGACCGCCTTCGCGGATCGCGCGCAAGGGCGCCCGGAGACGTTACTCGGAGCGTGACGCGACGTTGAGAGGCGCCGAGGCGCTCGCGCAGCAGCGCACTCCGCTCTCGGTGCCGCCGTACGACGCGCCGTGCCCCCCCTGGAACGAGCGGCACGCATGCCGGCCCGGGAGCCACCACGAGCCCTTCATGACCTCACGCTTGCCGCGAGGCGCGCCGTCGACGGTCGCCCACTCATCCACGTTCCCGCTCATGTCGTGCACGCCGAACGGGCTCACGCAGCGCGGGTGGGCGCTCGCGGGAGTGCGGTGGTCGACCAGCCTCCCGACGCGCCCGAGCCCCGTCATCACGTCGACGTTGCACGCCTGGCTGTCGCGCTCCCACCCGTACGGATACGGCCGCATCTCCTCGCCTTCGCACGCGAACTGCCACTCGCTCGTCATGCACAGACGCGCCCCCGCGGCCTCGCAGACGTGCGTCGCGTCCGTCCACGACTTCCTGTTCATCGGGAGATCCGACCCCGCCTCGACGCGCTCCGTCTCGTCGATGCAGAAGCGCTCGTGGACCCTCTTCCCCTTGCAGGTCGCGGGCTTCGCGTACTCGGCGCACCGGAAGTGCTCGTAGGGGTCGCCCGGCGGCTCGAGCCAGCGGAGACACTTCTGCTCGACGTTGGGGCAGTACTCCCCCTCGACCAGGATCATCCCCGACGGGCACGACGGCTCGGCCAGAGGCTCGTCGACGGTCGCGACGGTCGGCGCCGCGCTCGTCAGCTGCGTGACGGCCGCCAGCGCCGGTGCTGGCACCTCCGCCGGGGCTGCAGCGCGCTCGAGCTGCAAGGGGGGCCGACTGCAGGCGAGGATCGCGAGGCACGAGAACACCACCGTCGTGACGGCGAAGCGAACGACTGACATCGGACCATCCCTCTTCAAGCGGCGGCCCGGCTACCGCGATTGCCATGCGGCGCACAGGGAATTCGTAATCGGGTACCGCGCGAAGCGTCGTCCGAGCACAGGGCCCGCACTTGGTGCAGGCGACGGCGCGCAACAAACTCAACCCGACCTGGCGCAGGCGAGGCCGGCGACGCACACTTACGGAGACGTCCACGATGCATCGCGAAGCGGAATCATCGCGGGCGCGTGGGTGTTCGGAAGTGTGGTGTCCGTCGTGGTTGCTCGTGTCGCTCGCGTCGTTTGCGGGCTCCTTCTCGTCGCCGGTTGCGGCGCGAAGGAGGTGGCCAAGGGCCCGCCGGTCGTCGTCGCTGACGTCGTCGAAGCGACGCCTTCGGCCGCGGACGGAGGTGCGACGCAGCTGTCGAGCGGGGGTGTCGACGTGTCGCCGCCTGCGCCGGTGGCCGCGCATGCCGATGCCGCGCCTCCGTCTCCGTGCCCACCCGAGATGGTCCTCGCGGCGGGCGACTACTGTCCGAGCGTGCGGCAGACCTGCAAGCGCTGGATGGACCCTCCCGGGCCGTACCAGGGCTATCGATGCGCCGAGTACCTTCCGAGCGTCTGCCTCGGGCCGCGCGTGCACGAGAGGGTGTGCATCGATCGCGAGGAGTACGTGAAGCCAGGCGACGCGCTCCCGCTCGCGCACCAGTCGTGGACGTCTGCCGGCGCCATCTGCGAGAGCCGAGGTGCGCGGCTCTGCAAGGAGAGCGAGTGGCAGTTCGCGTGCGAGGGGGAGGAGATGCTCCCCTATCCGTACGGCCTCGTGCGCGACAGCACCGCATGCAACATCGACCAGATGAAGCTCGGCAAGCCGCAGTCCGGCCTCAACGATCTCCGCGCCCCGGTGACCGAATACCCGCGCTGCATGAGCCCGTTCGGCGTGCACGACATGAGCGGCAACGTCGAGGAGTGGGCGACGCTCGATTACGGCCGCGCGCCCGACCGGTCGGTGATGAAGGGGGCGTGGTGGCTCCCGGGGAAGAACAACTGTCGCGCCGCGACGCGCGGGCACGGCGAGGTCTACGAGGGGCCGCAGGTCGGCGTGCGGTGCTGCAAGGACGCGAGTTGAGTGCGCGGGGCGGTTGCGCGCTACGCGCGCGGACTGTGACTCGCGCGGTATGTGCTCGTTACTCGCGAAGCCAGCCCTGGTTCGTGACGAGCAGCTGCACGCGGCGGAGGATCTCGCTGCGGATCTGTCGCACTCGCTCGATCGGGAGACCCTTCGGATCCTCGAGCGGCCAGTCGTCGCGGGCGACGCCCGGTACGACGGGGCAGGCTTCGCTGCATCCCATCGTCACGAGCATGTCGGCGGAGGTCGCCAGCTCGAGGGTGAGCTTCGCCGGCGTGACGTTCGCGAGATCCACGCCGAGCTCGCGCATCGCCTCGACGACCTCGGGGTGGACCTTCGCGCCGGGCTGCGTCCCTGCGGAGATCGCTCGTGCCCGCGAGGGGTCGGCGAGCAAGTCGAACAGCGCCGCGGCCATCTGCGAGCGGCCCGCGTTGTGGACGCATGCGAAGAGCACCGTCTTCACTCGAGCGCCGTCTCCGCTTCGGGCGTGACCGCGGGTGAGAGCCAGCGAAACGTCAGCGTCGCCGCGGCCGCCCCGAGGAGCTGAGCGAAGATAAAGCCGGGCACGTCCGTCGGGCGGATTCCCGCGAAGGTGTCGCTCGCCGCTCGAGCGAGCGTGACGGCGGGGTTGGCGAAGGACGTCGAGGAGGTGAACCAGTAGGCGGCCGTGATGTAGGCGCCGACGGCGAACGGCGTGGCCTCGGCCCGTCGTCGACCGCAGCCCCAGATCACGGCGAGCAGCCCGTAGGTCGCGACGAACTCGCTCACGAGCTGCGACCTCCCCTCGCGAACATGGGTGGACAGGAAGAACGTGGGCTTCTCGAACATCGTGTGGGCGACCGCGACGCCGCCGAATGCCCCGGCGACCTGCGCGACCAGATAGGCCGGGACGTCGCGCCACGGGAGCCCGCCCTGGCTCGCGTCGGCGAGGGTCACGGCGGGGTTCATGTGCGCGCCGGAGATGGAGCTGAACGTGAAGATGAGAGCGACGAGGCCCGCCCCGGTCGCGAACGTGTTCGCGAGCAGCGCGATGGCGACGTTCCCGCCCGCGAGCTTCTCTCCCATGATTCCGGAGCCCACGACGGTCGCGAGGAGGAACGCGGTGCCGAGCGCCTCGGCGACGGCGCGGTGAGCGAGCGACGGCTTGATCACGAGCGCTTCGGCTTGTTCGCGCGGATGAAGGCGCTCATCATCGCGCCGTCGAGCGCCTCGACCGTGCTCTCCGCGTCCGCCTCGCAACAGGACGACATCTCCGCGGCGTCGTCCTTCGTGTAGATGCGGGTCGGCTCGATCTGGACGTCCGTAAAGCCTGCCGCCTGGAGCTTCTCGACATACTCGGACGCGAGGAGGGCGCCGGCGATGCAGCCGCTCCAGAGCTCCATCGACCGCTTGACGTCGGGCGGGAGCTCGCGCCGCAGCACGATGTCCGACACCGCGAACCTGCCCCCCGCGCGGAGGACGCGGAACGCCTCGCGGAGGACCTGGTCCTTGTCGGTCGACAGGTTGATCACGCAGTTGGAGATGATGACGTCGACCGACGAGGCGGGGAGGGGGATCGCCTCGATGTTCCCCTTCAGGAACTCCACGTTCGTCGCGCCCGCGGCCGCCTTGTTCTTCATCGCGACCTCGAGCATCTCGTCGGTCATGTCGAGCCCGTAGGCCTTGCCGGTGGCGCCGACCCGCCTGGCGGACAGGAGGACGTCGATGCCGCCGCCGGAGCCGAGGTCGAGGACGGTCTCGCCTGCCGCGAGCTCGGCCAGCGCGGTCGGGTTCCCGCAGCCGAACGATGCACGCAGCGCGTCGGTGGGGACCTCCCCCGACTGCGTCTCGTCGTAGAGCTTGCGAGTGATCGGGTCGGTCGCGCCGATGCCGGTCGCCGTCGACGAGCCGCAGCAGGAGGGCTTCGAGCCCTGCATCACCGCCTTCACCGCGTTTCCGTAGCGCTCCTTCACGGACTCTCGCAGCGCGTTCGCAGCCTTCTCCTCGCGCGCCTTCGCTGCAGGGTTCGCGCCGTCGCAGCAGCTCGGGCCGCAGCAGCTCTTCTCGGTCGTCTCGATCGCGGGGCTCGTCATGGGGTGTCTCCGTTCGTGCCGTTATTTCCAAAACTCTCGAACATTCGAGGCAAAAAAATGCGGACCACTCAGCAGCAACCGGCCTTCCCGCCCTTCTTGCAGCAGTCCTCCCAGAGGTAGTCCGTCAGGCCTCGTAGCGAGGCGTAGTCCGCCGCGTAGAAGTGGAACGTCCCCTCCGCGCGACTCGTCGCGACGCCGGCGTCGACGAGGCGCTTCAGGTGGTGGCTGAGGGTCGAGGCGGGGAGGTCGACGTGCGCCTGGATGTCGCCCGCGGCGGCCCCATCGGGGCCGGCCTGCACGACGAACCGGAGAATCTTCAGCCGGACGGGGTGACCGAGCGCGCTCAGCTGTTCGGCGTGTCGTTCGAGCTTCGCGGTCACACACTACTTCTAATGTTCTCGAAGATGGTTGGCAAGGGCTTCTTCGAGAATACTGGAAGCCGATCGAGGGGCGGGAACGAGCGAATCAGAGGCGAGTCAGGGCAGATGCGCCATCCCCTGGCCGTCGAAGATCTCCACCTCCGACAGGCACATCGACGTGCGGCGCGGCACCTGGAACTTCACGTAGCGGGTCGGCGCCATCTTGAGGCGAATGCGCCACGGGAACGACTGCGTGAACACCGTCTCGATCTTCGCGAGCGGGATGAAGTTCACGTTGTCGTCCGACACGCTCAGCTCGAGAGGCTTCTGCTCCTCCTGAAACCCGTCGGCGCGGTTGTACACGCGGATCGCTCCGATCTGCGTCGGCTCGCCGAGGTCGATCGTCATCCACGGCGACTCCTCCAGCATCGTGTGCGCGCCGTAGTCCGACTCGAGCTTCCCGTTCACGAGCGCGTCGCCGTCGGGCCTCGCCGCGAGGTGCGAGCTCATCGTGACGGTCTTGTGGAGCGCGAGGTCCCTCGGGCCGAGGACGCCGAGGATCGGATGGCGGAAGAGGATGATCGCGACCACTGCGGCACCGAAGCCGAGCGACCACCTCGCGTAGCGCGGGAAGACGAACGCCGCGCGTCGCTCGCGGTCGGTGACGATGCGCCCGAGCCGCATGAACGGCTTCTCGACGGCCTGGTGAAGGATCTCGGCCGCGATGAACGTGGCGGTCAAGATCATGCCGACCTGCACCCAGGGGTGCTCGACGTCGGCCGGAGCGAGCTTGCGGTATGGCGGATAGAGCGCGGCGATGGCTTCGTCGAGCCGGAACATCGTCGTGTGAATGAGGTAGAGGCCGTACGACCGCGACCCGATGTACTCGAGCACGGGCGCGAGCACCGGGAGCGAGAGGACATAGCCGCGGTCGAGCCCGGCGAACCCCACGAGCAGCGCGCCGATCACCCACAGCGCGATCAGCCCTTCGCGGAGCATGACGTACTCGGGGACGGCGGTGGGCAAGCACGCGATGAGCACGACGCACGCTGGCAAGACGACGAACCGCATCAGCCACTTCGGCATCACCGGCGTCGCCGCGGCCCGGGTCGAGATGAGCGCGAGCCCGACCCCCGCCATCAGCGAATCGAAGCGGAGATGCGACGCGAACTTCTCGTAGTAGGTCACGCTCGGGACGCCGTCGGGGTGCGGGATGGCGCGCCACGATCGAGAACACCGCGACGCCGACGGCCGCGCCGATGCGTGAGGAGGACGTCCGGAAGGTGACGAAGATGAGCGGGAGGAGCAGGTAGAAGTGCTCCTCGACCGAGAGGCTCCAGTAGAGGCCGAGGTGATAGTCGTTGGGGTGGTACGCGACGACGTAGTTGTAGACGCCGCCGAAGAAGGCGAGCGCCTCCGCGAAGAGCGCGTCGGGCGTGCCGTAGACCGGCGGGTAGATCGTGATGAGCACACGATTGAGCAGGATGACGACGAGCGCGGCCGGGAGGATGCGGAAGAACCTGCGGGCGTAGAACACCCGGAGCGCCTCCTTGGAGCTCTCGAACGCATCGAGGAAGCTCATCTCGGGAGAGAGCGGCGGGAGCAGCCGCACGAGCGAGAACGTGACGACGTACCCCGAGATGACGAAGAAGAGATCGACGCCCCCCCACGCCGACCCGGTGACGGCCGGCATGATCTTCTGGATGGCCGCCGAGTGAACGACGAACACCATCAGGATGGCGACGGCGCGAAGGCGCTCGACCTCCTTGAGCTTGGTCATCGTCGGTCTCGCCGATCTCTCAACGTGACGTTCCGCCAGGCTCGAACCTGGCCTCGCGCTCGAGGTGAACCTCTCCAGCTCCCCAGGCCATGCGCGCGCCGTCGTCGCCGACGACCACGAGCCGTCCGTCGTCGTCGATGCCGCTCGCGACCCCGCGGCCCAGCTCGCTCCGCACGTGCTCTCCGCGCAGCGCGTCCCAGTCGGTGAGGCGCGCACGAAGCAGCCCGAGCCCGCGACCCGCGACGAGCGTGGTCTCGCGATCGAGCGCGACGAGCAGCTCCGCGAGCACGGCGGCACGCTCGACCGGCTGCTTCGAGAGGAGCGCCAGGGAGGTCGCGATGTCGGCGAGCTCCGGCGGGAACTCGCGGGTGTGAACGTTGAGGCCGATGCCGAGGATGACCGCCTCGACCTTGCCGCCCGCCATCGACGTCTCGACCAGGATCCCGGCGAGCTTGCGGAGCGTCCGCCGCCCCGACCCGTCCGTCCCCACCAGCACGACGTCGTTCGGCCACTTGAGCCGCACGTCCGCGCCGGCCGCGACCCGCCGCGCCACGTCGCACACCGCGATGCCCGCCGCGATCGAGAGCAGCGGGAGCCGCGACACAGGGCACGGTTGCCGCCAGAGCACGGAGAAGAGCAGGTTCTCGCCGCGCGGCGACAGCCACGTCCGCCCCTGGCGTCCTCGACCCGCGGTCTGCGACTCCGCGACCCACGTGCTCCCGTGCGGAGCGCCGCTCTTCGCCGCGTGCTTCGCCTCGTCGTTCGTCGACGTCGTCTCCTGCAGGAGATGCAGAGGCCGCCCGAGCGCGCTCCCCCGCTCGGCGATGAGCGACTCCGCGTTCGCGAGATCGGGCAAGGTTCGGCGCATCACGGCGCGCCACCTCTAGCAAGGATTCGAGCGGCAAGGGATGTGCGCAGATCGCGCCTGTTCGCACGGCCGAGCTCGCGGTTTGGCCCGTTGTGGCCTCTGTGCGAGAGGTCTGCCGTCGCCGAGCCCCTCGCATCGGTGCTCCGCGAAAGACGTGAGCGTCTCTTCGAATGCGTGGAGCCGCTCTCGGCGTGACAGGGGAGGCGATGCGAGAGGTTCTCCGTCGTCGAACCTCTTGCATCGGCGCTCCACGAGAGACATGAGCCTCTCTGCGAACGCCGAGGGACGCTCTACGCGTGACAAGGGAGGCGATGCGAGAGGTTCCCCGTCGTCGAACCTCTTGCATCGCTGCTCCACGAAGGCCGAGAGCGTCTCTGCGAGCGCCGAGGGACGCTCTACGCGTGACAAGGGAGGCGATGCGAGAGGTTCCCCGTCGTCGACCCTCTTGCATCGCCGCTCCACGAAGGCCGAGAGCGTCTCTGCGAGCGCCGAGAGCCGCTCCACGCGTGCCGAGGGAGGCGATGCGTGAGGTTTCACGACGTCGAAGCTCCTGCATCGCCGCGCCACGCGGACCGAACGCCGCTCCACGCGTGCCGAGCGAGGCGGTGCGAGAGGTCGATCGACGTCGAACCTCTTGCATCGGTGCTCGAGGAAGAACGAGCGCCGCTCCATGCGTGCCGAGCGACGCGATGCGAGAGGTTTCACGACGTCGAACCTCTTGCATCGGTGCTCGAGGAAGAACGAGCGCGGCGATCGGGGCGAAGCCGCCACCGCCGGTCTTCCCGAGCGCACCGCGCGTGAGAGGCTGCGCTCCCCGGACCCCAGACGGAAGCTGACCGTTCGTCACATCTCGAAGCCGTTCCGCCCGCTAGGACCCCTCGCTGGCACGAGGACGCTCAATGAGCCCCGGTCGCGCTCGTCGTCGCGCTCGCCGTCGTGGTCGCCGTCGAGGTCGAGGTCGAGGTCGTGGTCGAGGTCGAGGTCGTGGTCGTGGTCGAGGTCGTGGTCGCGGTCGCGGTCGCAGTCGTGGTCGTGGTC
>Ga0302279_10000173_pt1 | contig 91785 bp, 84 predicted proteins | sample III_Bog_N3_3_FD_194541 | JGI IMG/M metagenome (GOLD analysis project Ga0302279, IMG submission 194541) | Peat permafrost microbial communities from Stordalen Mire near Abisko, Sweden - III_Bog_N3_3 | ecosystem: Environmental > Terrestrial > Soil > Wetlands > Peat | place: Sweden: Abisko...
TCTTGCGTTGGAGTAGAAGCCCCCAACTGGACCCGGGCGTGAGCCTGCATCCCGCCTTCTTGACGCCACCCCGCTAAAGCCTATTTCGCAACCTGACGGTTAAATTCACCTCGGAACGCCCCATGACGATTACCGATCTGGTCGCACCCGAGGCGATTCTCCCGGCACTGAAGGTCAACACCAAGAAGCAGGCGCTGCAGGAACTGGCGGCGCGGGCCGCGATGCTGACCGGGCAGAATGAACGCGCGATTTTCGAGGTCCTGCTGCAGCGGGAGAAGCTCGGGACCACCGCGGTCGGCTATGGTGTCGCCATCCCGCACGGCAAGCTGCCCAAACTGGAAAAGCTGTTCGGGTTTTTTGCCCGCCTCGAGCGCCCGATCGATTTCGAGGCGATGGATGGCCAGCCGGTCGACCTGGTGTTCCTGTTGCTGGCTCCGGAAGGCGCAGGCGCCGACCATCTGAAGGCCCTGGCGCGGATCGCGCGGCTGTTGCGGGATCAGGACGTCGCCAAGAAGCTGCGCGCCTCGCGCGATGCGCAGGCGATCTATTCGGTGCTGGCATTGCCGCCGGCCAGCGCGGCATAACGCACCGAGGCGCCGAGGCACAGACCGGTCGGCCGGCCGCCCGATTGGTGCAGCCGAACGTCCGGGCTGGCTCACCCACGGGGCGCATGACCCCTCGATGGCATCTGGAAGGGGCGGCTTGCGATGGATCGATCGCTATGCCGGTAACGGCCTGGGATCAGCCATCATCAAGCCTCTCACGGCTTCGGGCGCACCGGCAAGCGCCGGCCGCCGGGGACGCCGTCAGGCAGGATCAGTGCACGCTGACGGCCTGCAGTTCGTTGCTCCATGCATTGGCGATCGCGGCTTCCCGGCTGTCGGTCAGCATGATCGGGGTGCCGTCGGCGGCATGCAGCGCAAACAGCTTCAGTCCCGGCGCGATCTTCGGCGCCTGGGGGAAGAGCCCCGGCACGTCTTCGGAGCGGATCTGCTTCACATAGGCGATATGTCCCTCGCCCAGGGTCGCCAGCGCCTCGGTGGAGACGCCTGCGGTTTCAAACACACTTTCAGCTTCAGTCATGGTCTCGACTCCTCTGTCAGACTAAGCGGTCGAGTCCGCTACTCGTTCCATTATTCATGTTCATTGATAGCGATTGTCTTAACGACCTTTTCCGGCTCGGGCCGGGCGAGGTCGATCGACAAAAGCCCGTTTTTCAGGTCCGCGCCCAACACCTCCATCCCCTCCGCCAGCACGAAAGTGCGCTGGAAGTGGCGCGCGGCGATGCCGCGATGGATGTACTGCCGGGCCTTGTCGTCCTGCTGCCGGCCCCGGATCAGGAGCTGGTTTTCCTCAATGGTTATATCGAGTTGGTCGCGGGTAAAACCTGCCACCGCAAGCGTGATGCGCAGCCGCTCGGGCTGCCCGCTGCTGCGGTCGCAGCGCTCGATATTGTAGGGAGGATAGCCGTCGGCGCCCTTGACGACGCGATCGAGCGCACGCTCGATTTCGTCGAATCCCAGCAGGAACGGACTCGATAGCGAAGGAACACGAGACATATTTTGCAAAGTCCTCTCGAAGCGACTTTGAAGTGCAGGGCCCTTGCGGCGCCCTTTGGCGACCGGCTGGCGGATTGCCGTCCGGTCAACAGGCAATATGGGCATGATTTGCAAGGGGTTCAAGCGGCTGCGGGAACCCCTGACAGGCCGTCAACAGCCCTAGAAATCGACCCGCTTGCGGCCGTCGGCGCTGAACAGATGCAGCTTCTCGCGCGCCGCCGTTACCCTGATGCGCTCGCCGATGACCGGCGCGATGGCGCCGGGAATCCGCACGATGACCTCGCCCGGCGGCAACTCCCCGGGATTGGCGGCGACGCCCTGCCGCTCCTGCCGGCGGGCACCGTAAAGGAAGGTTTCGGCCCCGACGCGCTCGATCGCCTCGATGGCGAGGTCGAGGGCGACGCCGCCGGCGATGTCGCCGCCTGCAACCACGAAGTCCTCAGGCCGGATACCCAGGATCCCGGCGCTGCCGGTGTGGCCAATGCCGGGGAATTGCGAGCCTGTCTGGTCGGCCCGCAGCGGCAGCAGGTTCATCGGCGGCGCGCCGATGAAGGAGGCCACGAAGGTGGTCGCGGGCTTCTGATAGATCTCGAGCGGATTGCCGATCTGCTCGACCATGCCGCCATTCATCACCACCAGAATGTCGGCCAGCGTCATCGCCTCGAGCTGGTCGTGGGTGACGTAGATCGACGTCGTCCCGAGCCGGCGCTGCAGTTTGCGGATCTCGACCCGCATCGCGATCCGCAGCTTGGCGTCGAGATTCGACAACGGCTCGTCGAACAGGAACACCTTCGGCTGCCGCACGATCGCCCGGCCCATGGCGACCCGCTGGCGCTGGCCGCCGGACAATTGTCCCGGCTTGCGGTCGAGCATGGCGCCGAGCTCGAGAATCCGGGCGGCCTCCTGCACCCGGGTGTCGATCTCCGGCTTCGCCATGCCGCGGTTGCGCAGCCCGTAGGCCATGTTGTTGTAGACGGTCATATGCGGATAGAGCGCGTAATTCTGGAACACCATGGCGATGTCGCGCTCGGCCGGTTCGATCTGGTTGACGATGCGGCCGCCGATATCGATCTCGCCGCCGCTGACCGTCTCCAGCCCCGCGACCATCCGCAACAGCGTCGACTTGCCGCAGCCGGAGGGGCCGACCAGCACGCAGAACTGGCCGTCGGCAACCTCCAGGCCGATGCCCTTGATCGCCTCGAAGCCGCCCGGATAGGTCTTGCTGACGTTGCGAAGCGTGACGTTAGCCATGGGGGTTGCACCTGCGCGAATGGCGAATAGCGAACGGCGAACAGCGAATAGGATGAGATGCGAACATGCGGGCATTGCCCGATCTCCGATTCGCCATTCGCCATTCGCTATTCGCCATCTTACTTCTCCGTTTCGATCAGGCCCTTGACGAACAGGCGCTGCATCAACACCACCACCGCAACCGGCGGCAGCATCGCCAGCACGGCGGTCGCCATCGCCACCTGCCATTCCGTCAGGGCGTCGTGCACGTCGATGATCTTCTTGATGCCGATGACGATGGTCTGCATGTCGTCGCGGGTGGTGATCAGCAGCGGCCAGAGATACTGGTTCCAGCCGTAGATGAACAGGATCACGAACAGGGCGGCGATATTGGTCACCGACAGCGGCAGCAGGGTATCGAAGAAAAACCTGACCGGGCCGGCGCCGTCGATTTTCGAGGCTTCCACCAGTTCCTTGGGCACCGTCATGAAGAACTGGCGGAACAGCAGGGTCGCGGTGGCCGAAGCGATCAGCGGCAGGATCAGCCCGGCGTAGGAATCCAGCAGGTGCAGGTCGCTGGTGATCTTGTAGGTCGGAAAGATGCGCACCTCGACCGGCAGCATCAGCGTGATGAAGATGGTCCAGAACGCCGTCATCCTGAACGGGAACGCGAAGAACACGATGGCATAGGCCGAGATGATCGAGATCGCGATTTTCCCGACCGCGATGCCGAGCGCCATGATCAGGCTGTTCAGCATCATGCCGCCGACCGGTTCGCGCGTGGTCTTGCCGGTGCCGGAGACCAGGGTGTTCCAGTAGGTCTCGATCGCGTGGGAGCCGGGCGTCAGCGGCATCTGGCCGTTGGCGATCACCGCGTTGTCGTGGGTCGAGGCGATGATGGCCAGATAGACCGGAAACGCGACGATGGCGACGCCGGCCAGCAGGACGATGTGGGGCAGCAGGTTTCCAAATCGGCGGTGTTCGACCATGGCGCTCAGTAATGAACCTTCTTCTCGACGTAGCGAAACTGGAACGCCGTCAGCGCGACCACGATCACCATCAGGATCACCGACTGCGCGGCCGAGCCGCCGAGGTCGGAGCCGGCCTTGCCGTCCTGAAACACCTTATAGACCAGGGTTTGCGTGGCTCCGTTGGGGCCACCGCCGGTCGCGGTATCGATGATGCCGAGGGTGTTGAAGAAGACATAGGTGATGTTGACGATGATCAGGAAGAACGTCGTCGGCGACAGCAGCGGGAATACGATGGTCCAGAACCGCCGCATCGGCCTGGCGCCGTCGATCGCCGCTGCCTCGATGACGCTTTTCGGGATCGCCTGCAGGCCGGCGAGAAAGAACAGGAAATTGTAGCTGATCTGGTTCCAGACCGCGACGATCACGACCAGGATCATCGCATGGGTCCCGTTCAGCACCGGATTCCAGTCGATGCCGGCGCGCTGCATTGCGCGCGCGATCATGCCGAGGCCGGGCTGGAACATGAAGATGAACAGCACGCTGGCGACGGCGGGCGCCACCGCATAGGGCACGATCAGAAACGTGCGGTAGATCTGGATGCCGCGGATGTTGCGATTGGCCATCACCGCGAGCAGCAGCCCGAGGCTGAGCGAGAAGAACACCACCAGCGCCGAAAACACGAAGGTGACGCCGATCGCCTGGTAGTATTCGGGGCGCTGCAACAGCTCGACATAGTTCTCGAACCAGACGAACTGGGTCGAGAGCCCGAAGGCGTCCTGCACCAGAAACGACTGCTGCAGGGCCTGCAGCGCCGGCCAGTAGAAAAACACCACAGAAACCGCGAGTTGCGGCAGGATCAGAAGGCAGGGCAGCAGCCTGCCTGAGAAGATCGCCCGGGGTTCCATCACATGTCTCGCTTGAGGGATCGTGCCGGCAACAGCCGGACACGATCCTTGCGGCCCTCGCTCACTTGACGGCGGTGCGCTCGAACTGCCGGAGCATCTGGTTGCCGCGCGCCACCGCCGCGTCGAGCGCGTCCTTCGCCGACTTCTTGCCGGCGAGCGCCGCCTCGATCTCTTCGGCCCAGACATCACGCATCTGCACCATGCCGCCGAAGCGCAGGCCGCGCGAATTCTCGGTCGGCGGCTTGTTGGTGAGCTCCTTCAGCGGCACCTCGAGAATCGGGTTCTTGTCGTAGAAGCCCGACGCCTTGGTCTTTTCGTAAGCCGCCTTGGTGATCGGCAGATATCCGGAAACTTCGTGCAGATAAACCTGGCGATCGGTGTCCGACAGGAAAGTGAAGAACTTGGCGATACCCTTGTATTCCGCCGACGTCTTGCCGCCCATGACCCAAAGCGAGGCGCCGCCGATGATGGAGTTCTGCGGCGCGCCGGCCACCTCCGGGAAATACGGCATCGCGACCGCGGTGAAGTCGAACCTGGCATTGGCCTTGGCGCTCGGATAAAACGCCGAGGACGTCATGAACATCGGACACTCCCCCGAGGTGAAGCGCCCTTCGCCGGTGTTGGTTCGTCCCGAATAGTCGTAGCTCTTGTCCTTTTGCAGCTCGACCAGGTCCTCCAACAGCTTGGTTTCCAGCGGGGTATTGAATTCGAGCACGGTGTCGAAGCCATCGAGGCCGTTGGCCTTGGTGCCGATCGGGACATTGTGCCAGGCGGAAAACTGTTCGATCAGCCCCCAGGTGATCCAGGCCGACGAGAAGCCGCAGGTCGGATTGGTCGCATGCAATTTCCGGGCGTCGGCGAACAGCTCCGGCCAGGTCTTCGGCGGGGCGGCGATATCGGCCTTCTTCAGCGCATCGAGATTGATCCAGAGCACCATGCTCGACGAATTGAACGGAAACGACAGCATGTCGCCGTTCGAGGTCGAGTAGTAGCCGGTGATCGCCGGCAAATAGGCCTTGGGATCGAACGACTCGCCCTGCTCTTTCATCAGCTCGGAAACCGGCTTGATGGCGCCCTTGGCCGCCATCATCGTCGCCGTTCCGACCTCGAAAACCTGCATGATGCCCGGCGCATTGCCGGCCCTAAAGGCCGCGATCCCGGCATTGAGCGTATCGGCGTAGCTGCCCTTGAAGCTCGGCACCACCTTGTAATCGCCTTGCGAAGCATTGAAATCGTTGGCGAGCTTGACCACGACGTCGTTGTTCGGGCCGGTCATCGCATGCCACCATTGAATTTCGGTGACCGCGTGGGCGGGCGTTGCGATTCCCAGCGCGACGGCAACAGCCGCGCCGAATTGTCGAAGGGCCATCAATTTCCTCCCGGTTGAGCCGTCATCATCGATATCGCGCGGTAGCAGCGCCGGATGACGTGCAAATGACCGTATAAGCGAGCCGATGGTAGGGGGGAAGCGCCGGCCAAGGGAAGCGGTAAAATGGCGGCGGCGGCCCGAAGGCACGCGTCGCCGAGCCGGGGTCCTCAAGATTGGGACCGTCGCCGCGACGGCCCCTGCCCTGCATTGCAGGGTCCACGTCGCCGACCTGCAGCAAAACCTACCGCTTTCGTTCCGGGCCGCAGACCACGCCGCTGGCGACCAGGGCCTCGATCTCGCCGCTGCAATAGCCGAATTCCGCCAGCACCGCGCTGGCGTGCTCGCTGAACTTCGGCGGCACGTTGCGCAGGCTGGGCTTGCTGCGTTCAAGGCGGATCGGGGAGGCCACGCCCCTGTACCAATCCTTCTCGATGACGTCGCCGCGATGCACGGTATGGGCGCTGGTCAGCGCCTGGTCGATCGACTGCACCGGTCCGGCCGGCAATCCGGCGGCGAGCAGGCGATCGCACAGCGGTCCGGCGTCGTGCTGGCTGAACACCGCGGCGAGCTCGGCGCGCAGCGCCTCGCGGTTGGCGACGCGGTCCTTGTTGCGCGCAAAGCGCGGGTCGGCGCCGAGCTCCGGCCGGCCGATCTCCCTGGCCAGCTTGCGGAAGGTGCCGTCATTGCCGACGCCGATGAAGATGTCGTCGGTCCGGGTCGGGAAAATTGCGTACGGCACCAGGTTGGGGTGCTCGTTGCCGGTGAGCTGCGGCGGCTTGCCGTGCATGAAATAATTCGCCGCGTGCGGATGCATGATGGCCAGGCCGGTCTCGTACAGCGTGGTTTCGAGAAACTGCCCGACCCCGGATCTTTGCCGCTCCGACAGCGCCATCAGGATGCCGATCGCGGCATAGAGCCCGGTGCTGATATCCACCAGCGGCACGCCGATGCGCATCGGCCCGCTCTGCGGCGAGCCGGTCGCGGCGATCATTCCGGTCATGGCCTGGATGATGGCGTCATAGCCGGGATTGCCGCCGCGCGGACCGTCGGCGCCGAAGCCGGAAATCCGGCAGTGCACCAGGCTGGGAAATTTCGCGCGCAGCACGTCGTTGCCGATGCCCCATTTGTCGAGCGTGCCCGGCTTGAAATTCTCGATCAGGACGTCGGCGCGCTCCAGCATCTTCATCAGCACGGCGCGGCCGCCCTCCGACGCGAGGTCGATGCCGATCGAGCGCTTGTTGCGGTTGATGCCGACGAAATAGGCCGCGTCCTCGTCGTGGAACGGCGGTCCCCAGTCGCGCACCTCGTCGCCGGCGGGCGGTTCGACCTTGATCACGTCGGCGCCGTGATCGGCGAGGATCTGGGTGCAATAGGGGCCGCCAAGCACCCGGGTAAGGTCGATCACGCGCAGGCCGGTCATCGCGCCGGGAGCGGCTGGGGGGCTCATGGAAACAACCTTCGCTCAAAAGGGGTGAATCGGAACAAGGGATGAGCGTTCGGTTCCCAGAGCTAGCGAGGTTTGGGCGCGGCGGCAATGCCTGCGCGCGCCCAACGCGCAGGTCCGGACGGTCGCCGAGTCAGATCTCGCCGGCCGCCCGGTATTTTTCGCGCCGAATCGCCCGCCGATGGCTGCGGGCGTGCAGCGGCCGCTAAACGACCTTCAGCCGAACATCGATATTGCCGCGGGTGGCGTTGGAATAGGGGCAGACCTGGTGGGCCTTCTCCACCAGAGCCTCCGCGTCGGCACGCGCAAGCCCGGGCAGGGAGACGTCGAGCTCGATATCCAGCCCAAAGCCGCCGGCCGAGCGCGGTCCGATGCCGACCGTCGAGGTCACCGCCGCATCGGCGGGCACTTTCGGGCCGCCCTGCGAGGCGACGAACTTCATCGCGCCGATGAAGCAGGCGGCATATCCGGCAGCGAACAGCTGCTCTGGATTGTTGCCTGCGCCGCCGCCGCCGCCGAGCTCCTTCGGCGTGGCAAGTTTGACGTTCAGCGTTCCATCAAGCGTGGCGGCCTGGCCGTCACGGCCGCCGGTAGCCTTGGCGCTGGTCTTGTAGAGCACATTTACCGACATGGTGGTCTCCCTGGGCTGGTTTCAACGCAAATTGTATTGCACACAATTTATTTGTACGCAATACAAAAGATGAAGTGCACGCAACTCAATTGGCTGCAATTGATTGCCGCAGGCAGCTGCCCCACAATGAGCCGCCAAGCCCCGTGATCAGACGAGATGGTGAATGGCCAACAAACACGCATCCGACCTGCCGCTGATGCTCGGCAACCAGCTTTGCTTTGCGATCTACTCCACCGCGCACGCCTTCAACCGGGTCTACAAGCCGCTGCTGGCGCGGCTCGGGCTCACCTATCCGCAATATCTGGTGATGCTGGTGCTGTGGGAGGGCGATGGCCTGCCCGTCCGCGACATCGGCGAACGGCTGTATCTGGATTCCGGCACGCTGACCCCGCTGCTCAAGCGGCTGGAGGCGGCGGGCCTCCTCAAACGCACCCGCAGCACCGAAGATGAGCGGCAGGTGCTGATCGCGCTCACTCCCCGGGGCGAGGCACTCCGGGAAAAAGCCAAGGCGGTGCCTCAGTCCATTCTCGCCGCCTCGGCGTGCACCGTCGGCGAGCTGGGGGCGATGAAAGACCAGATTACCGCGCTGCGCGACCGGCTGAATGCCGCGCTCGGGGAATAGGAGGGCGAGGCGGCCTCGCGATTCGGAGGCGTTTCCTGGCAAACGCCCGGCCGGAACCAGACTTCAGCTATTTTTCGAATGCGAGGGCCTGCTTTTCACGCTGAACGCCACATAGGTCTTCAGCCGCCAAGGCCGGTATTTCGTCGTGCGTGCGACCTCGCCGGCATTGTGCTTCGCCAATCGCGCGCGCAACTCGTCCGTAATACCGATATGGAAATGCTCCGAATCCAGACTTTCCAGGATGCAGACATATTTCATGGCCGGCCTGTCTTCGCCGACGCGGTTACAATGCCAGACCTTCGCTGAGGGAGGGCTCGCCGAGGCCCGTCTTCGCCCAAACGGGCTACGACCCGGCAGCCTTCGCCATGGATAGGGCTTGCCAAGCCGAAGCTGGCGGAGCCAGCGAAGGCTGGTGGAGCCAGGCGGGATCGAACCGCCGACCTCTTGCATGCCATGCAAGCGCTCTCCCAGCTGAGCTATGGCCCCGGACCGGCCGCGCGCCGTGGGCGACGCGCGGGGTAAAACCCTGAACACAGTTCAGGGCTGATCTCAAGTCTCCTCGTCGCCGCCGACGTCGCCAATGATGTCGGTGACGTCCTCGTCGCCCTCTTCCTCGTCGGCGATGAAGGTGGAATCGTCGTCATCGTCGTCTTCGATGGTCTCGTCGATTTCGATGTCGTCTTCCGACTCGGGAACCACGGCCTTGACCTTGCCGGAGTTTTCCTCGGCATCGGCTTCCTCGAGCGGCACCAATTCTTCCGCCTCGATCGGCTCCGGCGTCGCTTCGGCCGAGGCCGCGGCGGCAGCGGCGCTGGCGCGCGCCGCAGCGTCGGCGCGGGTCCGCGGCGGCGGAATCGGCGCAATCGGCACCACCTCGCCGGTGTAGGGCGAGATCACCGGGTTCTTGTTGAGGTCGTAGAATTTCTTGCCTGTCGTCGGGCAAATACGCTTGGTGCCGAGATCGGATTTGGCCACGTGTGGAATCCTGGGAATTTTCGAAAAACGGTGCTTCACTTGGCTAGTTGCCACGCTGCTGTCAATAGCGCTTTGCGGGAGCCGGACCGCTGCGTGACGCGGCGCGGCCGATATGTTAACTGCCGCCCGCGCAGAGGAACACAATCTTGACTCATTCCGACAGTCTTGCCGATCACCGGACGCCGCTCGAAGCCCGTTCGAGCGGCCCCCTGACCGGCAAGGTCCGCGTTCCCGGCGACAAGTCGATTTCGCACCGTGCCTTGATCTTGGGCGCGCTGGCGGTGGGCGAGACCAGAATTTCGGGCCTGCTGGAAGGCGACGACGTGCTCAATACCGCCAAAGCGATGCGGGCGCTGGGCGCAAAAGTCGAGAGAATCGGTGACGTCGCCTGGTCGTTGCGCGGGGTCGGCGTGGCCGGTTTCGCGCCGCCGCAGGTTCCGCTCGATTTCGGCAATTCCGGTACCGGTTGCCGGCTGGTGATGGGCGCGGTGGCCGGCTGCCCGATCGAGGCGGTGTTTGACGGCGACGCGTCGTTGCGCAGCCGGCCGATGCGGCGGGTGCTCGACCCCCTGGAGTTGATGGGCGCGCGGGTCGGCGCCAGCGCCGAAGGTGGCCGCCTGCCGCTGACGCTGCACGGCGCGCGCGATCCGCTGCCGATCCTTTATCGCACCCCGGTGGCGTCGGCGCAGATCAAGTCCGCGGTGCTGCTGGCAGGGCTGGCGGCCCCCGGCGTCACCACCGTGATCGAAACCGAGGCCAGCCGCGATCATACCGAACGCATGCTGGCGCATTTTGGCGCCGAGATCGAATCGAGCCAGGAAGGCCGCCATGGCCGTAAAATTGCGCTCACCGGGCAGCCCGAATTGCACGGCGCCGAGGTCGTGGTGCCGGCCGATCCGTCCTCGGCGGCGTTTCCGGTGGTCGCGGCACTGATCGTCGAAGGTTCCGACCTCGTTCTGTCGGACGTCATGACCAACCCGCTGCGCACCGGGCTGTTCACGACGCTGCGCGAGATGGGCGGCTCGATCGAGGAAAGCCACCTGCGCGGCGAGGCCGGCGAGCCGATGGCCCAGTTCCGGGTGCGCGCCTCCAGACTGCGGGGCGTCGAGGTGCCCCCGGAGCGCGCGCCCTCGATGATCGACGAATATCTGGTGCTGGCGGTGGCCGCGGCGTTCGCCGAAGGCCCCACCATCATGCGCGGCCTGAAGGAATTGCGGGTCAAGGAATCCGACCGGCTGGAGGCCACCGCCGCGATGCTGCGGGTCAACGGCGTCACGGTCGAAATCTCGGGCGACGACATGCTGGTCGAGGGCAAGGGTCATGTGGCGGGCGGCGGGCTGGTCGCCACCCACATGGATCACCGCATCGCGATGTCGGCGCTGGTGATGGGGCTGGCCTCCGACAAGCCGGTCAGGGTCGACGACACCGCCTTCATCGCCACCAGCTTTCCGGATTTCATTCCCATGATGCGCGCGCTCGGGGCGGAGTTTTCATGATCATCGCCATCGACGGACCGGCCGCCTCGGGAAAGGGCACGCTCGGCAAGAGGCTCGCCAAGCATTACGGCTATCGTCATCTCGATACCGGCGTGATCTACCGCGCGGTCGCCAAGGCCATGCTGGATGCCGGCGCGGATCTCACCGACGAGATGCTCGCGGTTTCCGCGGCGCTGGAGCTCGACCCCGAAAAGTTCGGGAATCCGGCGCTGAAGACCCAGGTCGTCGGCGAGGCCGCCTCGGTGGTCTCGGCGATCCCGCAGGTGCGCGAGGTGCTGCTCAATTTTCAGCGCCAATTCGCCGCCGATCCGCCCGGTGCGGTGCTCGACGGCCGCGACATCGGGACCGTGATTTGCCCGGACGCCGATGTGAAGATCTTCGTGGTAGCCGACCCCAAGGTGCGCGCCCGCCGCCGCACCCTGGAGGCGCGTGCCCGCGGCGAGGACGCCGACGAGGCGGCGGTGCTGGCGGACATCCTCAAGCGCGACGCCCGCGACCAGAACCGGCCCATCGCCCCCCTGAAGCCGGCGCCGGATGCTCACTTGCTCGATAACTCGGATTTGGATATAGAAGGCGGCGTCCGGGCCGCCATCGACATTGTCGAGGCCGTCCGAGCGGGCCGGCAACGGGTTTGAGCCCCTGCCGTCATTGGAGGAAAGCCCGCTCCAGGCCTTGAACGCGGCGTCTTGAATTTGATGTCTTGCATCGTGAAGTCTTGAACGTCGGGATCTCGAATCCCTATCTTCCTGACATAGACAAGCTCAAAGCCCGGATCAGATCAACGTATCGAATGCGCAGGCATGCTGCCGGCCCGCGGTTGCGATTTTCGCAGAAGCGGTCGTTAGGGGTTGCGGACCTCTAGCCCTGTGCGCCCGATACGCCCCTTAACCCGAATGGCCGGCGATACCCGCATCTGGAGAACAAATGGCTTCGACTGCTACCTATAATCCTTCCCGCGACGATTTTGCCGCGATGCTCGACGAGTCCTTTGCCGGTGGCAACCTGCAGGAAAGCTCGGTCATCAAGGGCATCGTGGTTGCGATCGAAAAGGACATGGCCGTCATCGACGTCGGCCTCAAGACCGAAGGCCGCGTGGCGCTGCGCGAATTCGCCGGGCCCGGCCGCGAAAGCGAACTCAAGGTCGGCGACGAGGTCGAGGTGTTCCTCGACCGCATCGAGAATGCGCTCGGCGAGGCCGTGCTGTCGCGCGACAAGGCGCGCCGCGAGGAAAGCTGGGGCAAGCTCGAGAAGGCCTTCAACAACAACGAGAAGGTGCACGGCGCCGCCGCGGCAACATCGTGGTGTCGCGCCGCACCGTGCTGGAAGAGACCCGCGCCGAGCAGCGCCAGGAACTGGTGCAGAATCTCGAAGAGGGCCAGGTCATCGACGGCGTCGTCAAGAACATCACCGATTACGGTGCGTTCGTCGACCTCGGCGGCATCGACGGCCTGCTGCATGTCACCGACATCGCCTGGCGCCGGGTCAATCACCCGACCGAGGTCCTGACCATCGGCCAGACCGTCAAGGTCAAGATCATCAAGATCAACCACGAGACCCACCGCATCTCGCTCGGCATGAAGCAGCTGCTGGACGATCCGTGGCAGGGCATCGAGGCGAAATATCCGCTCAACGCCCGCTTCACCGGCCGCGTCACCAACATCACCGACTACGGCGCGTTCGTCGAGCTGGAGCCGGGCATCGAAGGCCTGATCCACGTCTCGGAAATGTCGTGGACCAAGAAGAACATGCATCCCGGCAAGATCGTTTCGACCTCGCAGGAAGTCGAAGTGCAGGTTCTGGAGGTCGATTCGGTCAAGCGCCGGATTTCGCTCGGCCTCAAGCAGACCATGCGCAATCCCTGGGAAGTGTTCATCGAGAAATTCCCGGTCGGATCGACCGTCGAGGGCGAGGTCAAGAACAAGACCGAGTTCGGCCTGTTCCTCGGGCTCGAGGGCGATGTCGACGGCATGGTCCATCTGTCCGACCTCGACTGGAAGCTTCCGGGCGAGCAGGTGATCGACAACTTCAAGAAGGGCGACATGGTCAAGGCCGTGGTGCTCGATGTCGATGTCGAGAAGGAGCGCATCTCGCTTGGCGTCAAGCAGCTCGAGGGCGATCCGTTCGCCGAACCGGGCGACGTCAAGAAGGGCGCGGTGGTGACCTGCGAAGTGCTCGAGGTGAAGGAAAGCGGCATCGAGGTCAGGATCGCCGGCACCGAGTTCACCACCTTCATCAAGCGCTCCGAACTGGCGCGCGAGCGCTCCGATCAGCGCGCCGAGCGTTTCGCCGTCGGCGAAAAGGTCGACGCGCGGGTGATCCAGTTCGACAAGAAGGCCCGCAAGGTGCAGGTCTCGATCAAGGCGCTGGAAGTGGCCGAAGAGAAGGAAGCCATCGCGCAGTACGGCTCCTCCGATTCGGGGGCGACACTGGGCGACATCCTGGGCACCGCGCTCAAGCAGCGCGGCGACAAGTAGGCCGTTCGGCTTTCTCGTCCGCATCGATCGGGCCCCGGTTTCGACCGGGGCCCTTTTTGTATCCCGATCAATGAACTTTCATTCGTCATGCCCGGCGATGACGGCTGAAAGTCAGGCGCCTGGGCCTTGTTTTCTTCATATTGCACCGCAATTGATGTAATTGAGATACGACAAATTAGTGCTGTGCAGATGTTGCCGTGCGATCCCTTCAAGACCGTTTCCGGGAGAATTTTCGATGTCGCTTGATTCAGACGTGATCGTCGATCGCCGGAGGATTCGCCGCAAGCTGACGTTCTGGCGTGTGGCCGCGGCCATCGTCGCCATCGCCGCGATCGCAGCCATTGGCGTGATCGCGTCACCGGGCGGCCGCGGCGCGTTTTCGCAATCGGGCTCGATTGCCCGCATCACCATCGAGGGCCTGATCCGCAGCGATCAGGATCGCGTCGAGGCGCTGGAACGGTTGGCCAATTCCAGGGCGGCAGCGGTCATCGTGCACATCAATTCGCCCGGCGGCACCACCGCGGGCTCCGAGCAGCTCTACGACGCGCTGGTGCAGTTGAAAGCCAAGAAGCCGCTGGTCGTGGTGGTCGAGGGCCTCGCCGCATCGGGCGGCTACATCACGGCGATCGCGGCCGATCACATCGTCGCCCAGCAGACCTCGCTGGTCGGCTCGATCGGCGTGCTGTTCCAGTTTCCGAATTTTACCGACCTTCTGAAAACCGTCGGCGTCAAGGTCGAGGAAGTGAAGTCGTCACCGCTGAAAGCCGCGCCCAACGGTTTTGAGCCGACCAGTCCGGAAGCGCGCGCGGCGCTCGACTCGCTGGTGAAGGATTCCTATGCATGGTTTCGCGGGCTGGTGAAACAGCGCCGCGGCATGGATGACGCTCTGCTCGAGAAAGTCGCCGACGGCCGGGTCTTTACCGGCCATCAGGCGGTCGATCTGAAGCTGATCGACGAACTCGGCGACGAAAAAACCGCGGTAGCGTGGCTGGTGGCGCAGAAGGGCGTCAAGAGCGATCTGCCGGTGCACGATTTCAAGCTGGCGCCGCGGTTCGGCGACCTGACCTTTCTGCGAACGGCGGCTTCCATCACGCTGGACGCGCTCGGCCTCGGCGCGGTCGCGCGGCAAGTCGAGCAGGCCGGCGTGGTGCAGGCGGTCGATCGGCTCGGCCTCGATGGGATGCTGGCGCTGTGGCATCCCGGCGGGACCAATTGAACCGGGCGAGCCCGGTTCTGGTCTCCTCCTCCCGCATTGCGGGTATTGTCACAATCCCCTATCCGGTGGTTTGTCACGTGTTTTCGCGCCGCCCAATTTTGATTTAGCGTCTTGACAGTTCACGGCATTTTCACGGAAATGGAAGCCGCACCTTTCCGGGTCCCAGTCTCGATGATCAAATCAGAACTCGTTCAGCGTATCGCCGAGCACAACCCGCATCTCTATCAGCGGGATGTGGAGAACATAGTGAATGCGATCCTCGACGAGATCGTCGCGGCTCTGGCCCGTGGCGACCGCGTTGAGTTGCGCGGTTTCGGCGCATTTTCGGTCAAGCATCGCCCGGCCCGTGCCGGCCGCAATCCGCGCACCGGCGCGCACGTGCCGGTCGATCAGAAGAGCGTGCCGTTCTTCAAGACCGGCAAGGAAATGCGTGAACGGCTGAACCGGGGCTTTCCCGACGCCGGCGCTTGAGGCGGGGAAGCGGCCGGCAATCTGCCGCAGCTTCAGGTCCGCGCAATTTGAGCAAGTCCGCGCAATTTGAGTTAAACTGGATGCGGCGCTGAACCGCAAGCCATCCTCGCACCGTTCCGAGGACAGGCCTGTGCGGCATACGCGCCCGCCGATCTGCGCCAACCCGAGAGATGGTCATGCGAAAGTTCTTCACGGCGCTGCTGCTGATTCCGCTGGGGCTGGTCTTCATCGTCTTTGCGGTCGCCAACCGCCATTTGGTGACGGTGTCGTTCGATCCGTTCAATTCGGTCAATCCGTCGGTCGCGGTGACGATGCCGCTGTTTGCCGTGATCATCGCAGTGGCGATCGCGGGCGTAATGGTCGGCGGCTGCGCGACCTGGTTGCGGCAGCGCCACTGGCGGCGCGCGGCGCGCCAGCACGAAGCCGATGCGCGGCAGGCGCGGGCGCAGCTGGCGGAACTGCGCACCGGACCTGCGGTCTTGCGCGCCAATTCGCAGCGCCCTGCCGCGCTGACACAGGGTGGCGGCTATGGGGTCTCCGGGCGAGACAAGCAGGGTGCGACGTTGTAGAACCCCGTCCATCCGCGCTTTTCCGCAAGCTGTCGTTGCCGCCCAACCCGTGCCTTGAACCATGTCCCTTCTCGTCAAAATTTGTGGCCTGTCGACGCCCGAGACGCTCGATGCTGCGCTGCAGGCCGGCGCGGACATGGTCGGATTCGTGTTCTTTGCGGCCTCGCCGCGCCATATCAGCCTGCAAAGCGCCCGCGAACTGGGCGGCCAGGCCAGGGGCCGCGCCGCCAAGGTGGCGCTCACGGTCGATGCCGACGACGCCACGCTCGCCAATATCGTCGAGTCGCTGCAGCCCGATATGCTGCAATTGCACGGCAGGGAAACCGTGGCGCGGCTGCGCGACATCAGGCAGCGCTTCGGATTGCCGGTCATGAAGGCGATTGCGGTCGAGACGGCGGCCGATCTCGCCGCACTGCCCGGCTACGCCGCTGTCTGCGACCGGATCCTGTTCGATGCCCGCGCCCCTCGGGAAGCCACCCGTCCCGGCGGCCTTGGCGCGGTATTCGACTGGCATGTGCTGGAAAATTTGAACCTCGAACCGCCGTTCCTGGTCTCCGGCGGCCTCACTGCGGCCAATGTCGCAACCGCCGTCCGCGTCAGCCGCGCCGCAGGCGTCGATGTCTCGTCGGGCGTCGAGTCCGCGCCGGGCGTCAAGGATCCCGCAAGGATTGAAAGCTTCATTGCGGCGGCGCGCGCCATCGATCCTGGCTGGCCGCCTGGGGACCACGCCGCGCGGGGCGCGGCGGCCGGGGCGCTGCCATGACACGACACGAAGAATCGGTGATTTGATGAATTCAGTGCGACCCAATTCCTTCCGCAGCGGTCCTGACGAGCGCGGGCATTTCGGCATTTTCGGCGGACGCTTCGTCGCCGAGACGCTGATGCCGCTGATCCTCGACCTCGAACAGGCCTATGCCGACGCCAAGGCCGATCCAGCCTTCCAGGCCGAGATGAACGGCTACCTCAAGGACTATGTCGGCCGGCCGTCGCCGCTATATTTCGCCGAGCGCCTGACCGACCATCTCGGCGGTGCCAAAATCTATTTCAAGCGCGAGGAGCTCAACCACACCGGCTCGCACAAGGTCAACAACGTGCTCGGCCAGATCATGGTGGCGCGGCGGATGGGCAAGCGGCGCATCATCGCCGAGACCGGCGCCGGCCAGCATGGCGTCGCCACCGCGACGCTGTGCGCGCGGTTCGGGCTCGATTGCTTCGTCTATATGGGCGCCGTCGACGTCGAGCGGCAGCAGCCCAACGTGATCCGGATGGAGATGCTGGGCGCCAAGGTGATTCCGGTGCAGTCCGGCTCGCGCACCCTGAAGGATGCCATGAACGACGCGCTGCGCGACTGGGTGACCAACGTGCATGACACGTTCTACTGCATCGGCACGGTGGCGGGGCCGCATCCCTATCCGATGATGGTGCGCGACTTCCAGTCGGTGATCGGGGTCGAGACCCGCGCCCAGATGCAGGCCGCCGAGGGCCGCCTGCCGGATTCGCTGGTCGCCTGCATCGGCGGCGGCTCCAACGCGATGGGGCTGTTTCATCCGTTCCTCGACGATCCCGCGATCGAGATCTTCGGCGTCGAGGCGGCGGGCCACGGGCTGACGCAATTGCACGCCGCCTCGATTGCCGGCGGCCGGCCCGGCGTGCTGCACGGCAACCGCACCTACCTGCTGATGGACGATGACGGCCAGATCCAGGACGCCCATTCGATTTCGGCGGGGCTGGACTATCCGGGCATCGGGCCGGAACATTCCTGGCTGCATGAAACCGGCCGGGTGAGCTATCTGTCGGCGACCGACGACGAGGCGCTGGCGGCGTTCCAGCTGCTGTCGCGGCTGGAAGGCATCATTCCGGCGCTGGAGCCGGCGCATGCCATCGCCAAGGTGCTGGAACTGGCGCCGCAGCGGCCGAAAGACCACCTGATGGTGGTCAATCTCTCCGGCCGCGGCGACAAGGACATTCCGCAGGTCGCCGATATCCTGCGGGGCAAGAAGTCATGACCACCCGCATCGATGCACGCTTCGCGGAGTTGAAGCGTGAGGGCCGCGCCGCCTTCGTCACCTTCCTGATGGCCGGCGACCCGGATCCCGCGACCTCGCTCGAGATCATCAAGGCGCTGCCCCGGGCCGGCGCCGACATCATCGAGATCGGCATGCCCTTCACCGATCCGATGGCGGACGGTCCGGCGATCCAGGCGGCCGGATTGCGCGCGCTTCATGCCGGCATGAGCCTGAAGAAAACCCTGGCGCTGGTGCGCGCGTTTCGCGCCGGCGACGCCGCCACGCCACTGGTGCTGATGGGCTACTACAATCCGATCTATAGCTACGGCGTCGAGCGGTTTCTCTCCGATGCGAAATCCGCCGGCGTCGACGGGCTGATCATCGTCGACCTGCCGCCGGAGGAAGACAGCGAATTGTGCCTGCCGGCGCTGCAGGCCGGGCTGAATTTCATCCGGCTGGCAACCCCGACCACCGACGACAGGCGGTTGCCCGCGGTGCTCGCCAACACTTCCGGCTTTGTCTATTACGTCTCCATCACCGGCATCACCGGCAGCGCCGGCGCCGACAGCAGCGTGGTCGGCGAGGCCGTCGCCCGCATCAAGCGGCATACGGATCTGCCGGTCTGTGTCGGCTTCGGCATCCGGACGCCGCAAGCCGCGGGGGCCATCGCGCTGAAGGCGGACGGCGCGGTGGTCGGCACCGCGCTGGTCGATGCCCTGCAGGGCAGCCTCGATGCCGAGGGCCGCGCCACCGACGGAACCGTCGCGGCGGTCGCGGATCTGGTGGCCGCGCTGGCGCAGGGCGTGCGGGGCGCCAGGCAGGCCGCGGAATAAGCCACAATTGCGGTGGAGACAGGCGGCCGGCGGCGGCTTGCCCGGCACCGGCCCGCTCGCCATATATCGCGCATTCTGCCTTCGGAGCGAAACATGAATTGGCTCACCAACGTCGTCCGGCCGAAAATCCGCAGCATCCTGCGCCGCGAGACCCCGGAGAACCTGTGGATCAAGTGCCCCGATTCGGGGCAGCTGGTGTTCTACAAGGACGTCGAGGCCAACCAGTTCGTGATTCCCGGCTCGAACTATCACATGCGGATGGGCGCGGTAGCGCGCCTGAAATCGATCTTCGACAACGAGACCTGGTTCGACGTGGCGCTGCCCGAGGTGACCGCCGACCCGTTGAAATTCCGCGACGAACGCCGCTATGCCGACCGCATCAAGGATGCCCGGGCGCGCACCGGACAGAACGACGCCATCAAGGTGGGCTACGGCAAACTCGAGGGCGCCGCCGTCGTGGTCGCGGTGCAGGATTTCGATTTCATGGGCGGCTCGCTCGGCATGGCGGCCGGGGAAGCGATCGTGCGCGGGCTTGAACTTGCGATCGAGAAAAAATCTCCGTTCATCGTTTTCGCGGCTTCCGGCGGCGCCCGCATGCAGGAAGGCATTCTGTCGCTGATGCAGATGCCGCGCACCACCGTCGGCGTGCAGATGCTGCGCGAGGCGAAGCTGCCCTATATCGTGGTGCTGACCAATCCGACCACCGGCGGCGTCACCGCCTCCTATGCCATGCTCGGCGACGTGCAGATCGCCGAGCCCGGCGCGCTGATCGGCTTTGCCGGCGCGCGGGTGATCGAGCAGACCATCCGCGAGAAATTGCCGGAAGGGTTCCAGCGCGCCGAATACCTCAGGGATCACGGCATGGTCGACATGGTGGTGCATCGCCATGACCTGCGCGCGACGCTGGCGCGGCTGTGCCGGCTCCTGACCAGGTCGCCGGCGGTGGAAACGTCGCCAAAGCAGCACCATCAGCCTGCCCTTCCGGCTCCCACCATGGCGGGCGCGGAACTGGCGCCGGCAGCGCCCCCGGCGTGAACGCGCCTGCGGCCAGCCCAGCACCGCTCGGCGACCTGATTGCGCGGCTGTCCGGCCTGCATCCGAAGCGCATCGATCTCGATCTGGCGCGGATGCGGCAGCTGCTGCAGCGGCTCGGCCATCCCGAACGCCGGCTGCCGCCTGTGATTCATGTCGCCGGCACCAATGGCAAGGGTTCGACCATCGCCTATCTGCGGGCGATTCTGGAGGCGGCGGGGCTGCGCGTCCACGTCTATACCTCGCCCTATCTGGTGCGGATCAACGAATGCTTTCGGCTCGGCCGGATCGGTGGCGGTGTTCTGGTCGGCGATGACGAACTGCGCGCCGTGCTCGAACACTGCGAGCGCGTCAACGCCGGCGCGCCGATCACGATTTTCGAGATCGAGACCGTGGCGGCGTTCTGCCTGTTCGCGCGCCACGAGGCCGACGTGGTGCTGCTGGAAGTCGGGCTTGGCGGCCGGCTCGACGCCACCAATGTGATCGATGCGCCGCTGGCGGTGGTGATCGCGCCGGTCAGCATGGACCACATCGAATTCCTCGGGCAGACCCTGACGGCGATCGCCGGCGAGAAGGCCGCGATCATCAAACCCAACGTGCCGGTGATCTGCGCCGAGCAGGCCCCCGAGGCGATGGCCGTGATCGAGGCAGAGGCCAGGCGCCTGCGCGCGCCGCTGCTGGCGGCCGGACAGCAATGGCATGTCAATGTCGAGCGCGGCCGCCTCGTCTATCAGGACGATCGCGGCTTGATGGATCTGGCGGCGCCGCGGCTGTTCGGCCGGCATCAGTTCGACAATGCCGGCCTCGCCATTGCGACGCTGCGTGGCCAGGAGGCGCTTCGGATCGAGCCGGCTGCGTTCGAGGCCGGTATCCTCGGCGCCGAATGGCCGGCGCGAATGCAGCGCCTGGGGCCCGGCGCACTGGTGGAGCGGGCGCCGCCGGGCAGCGAAGTATGGCTCGATGGCGGACACAATGCCGACGGCGGGCGCGTCGTCGCCGCCGCCCTGGGCGACCTCGAGGAGCGGGTATCGCGACCGCTGGTGGTCATCGTCGGCATGATGGGCAACAAGGATGCCGCGGGGTTTCTTGCCAATTTTGCCGGGCTGACGCGTCACATCATCGCGGTGCCGATCCCGGATCGCGGCGACGCAATGCCGCCGGACCGGCTGGTGGACGCCGGGCGCCAGCTCGGCATGCGGGTGGAAATCTCGGCCGGTGTCGAGGCCGCGCTGGCGGCGCTGGCGCGGCTTGCCTATGAGACGCCGCCGCGCATACTGATCACCGGATCGCTGTATCTCGCCGGCCATGTGCTTGCCGCCAATGGCACGCCGCCGGGATAGCGGCTCCGGCCGGCGCGGCGTCAGGTGATGCCGGGCCCTGCCGATTGAACCGGGAATACCGATGCGTTTTGCCGCGATCGCCGATGTGCACGGAAACTATCTGGCGTTGGAGGCGGTGGTTGGCGACATCCGCGCAGCAGGCATCGACCACATCGTCAATCTCGGCGACATGGCAAGCGGACCGCTCGATGCGCGGCGGACCATGGACGCGCTGATGGCGCTCGACGCGGTTCACGTGCTCGGCAACCACGACCGTTATCTGATCGACCGCCCGCCGGAGCAGATGGGGTCATGGGACCGCCCTGCGCATGCGCAGCTCGATGCGGATCATCTCGCCTGGCTGCGCACGGTGCCGCCGACCCTGGTGTATCGCGATTCCGTTTTCCTCTGCCATGCGACGCCCGCGAGCGACCAGGTCTATTGGCTGGAAACGGTCCTCGCCGACGGCACCGTACGGATGTCCTCGCTCGCGGCGATCGAAGCCGCCGCCGGCGGAATCGAACAGCGGCTCATCCTCTGCGGCCACAGCCATATTGCGCGCGCGGTCCGGCTCGCCGACGGCCGCCTGATCGTCAATCCCGGCAGCGTGGGCTCGCCCGGCTATCGCGACAGCCATCCGTACGATCATGTCATCGAAGCCGGCACGCCGGACGCCCGCTACGCGATCCTGGAATTCGCGGGCGGCTGCTGGCGCACCACGTTCCGGCATGTGCCCTATGATCACCAGGCGATGGCGGCATTGGCGCGCCGCAACGGCCAGCCCGAACTGGCCTCCGCGCTGGCGACCGGATGGATCCGCTGATCAGGCGCCGCAAAACGCAAACGGCCGGCTGATCGCCGGCCGCACGCTGGTTATTGGTCGAGACGCGGTCAGACCGCGGCAGTAATCCACTGCTGCAGCTTCTGCTTCGGCGCCGCGCCGACCTGGCGCGAGGCCATCTCGCCGCCCTTGAAGATCATCAGGGTCGGGATCGACATCACGCCGTATTTCGAAGCCGTCTTCGGGCTCTCGTCGACGTTCAGCTTGACGATCTTGACCTTGTCGCCCATCGCGCCGGAAATCTCGTCGAGCGCAGGCGCGATCATGCGGCAGGGGCCGCACCATTCAGCCCAGAAATCAACCACGACCGGGCCGGTCGCATTGAGCACTTCGGCTTCGAAATCGGCGTCAGAAACCTTGCCAACGGCCATCGGATACCTCGTTCAGTTTTGCAGGAAGGATGCGGGAATCGCCGCCTCGGATCATGCATTCAACCTATGAACGCGGGGTTGCCGGGTCAAGCTTGCTCGAGCCCGGTCCGGGCGAATGCCAGTGCGGCGTCCAGCGCGGGGGCGGAAATCTCCATCAATTCAGGCGTTTCGGTCCAAAGCAGGGCGGCACGGATCGGCCGCTCGCGATAGAGCTTCTGGAGCACGGCGCGGTACAGAGCGAGCTGGCGGAGATAGGCGGCCGGCGCCTCCGCCACCGTGGCCGGCGGGGCCTGGTTGGTCTTGAAATCGACGATCAGGACCTCGCCCGGCGTCACCACCAGCCGGTCGATCTGCCCCGACACCAGCGCCGGCGGCCGTCCCGGCCGCGACAGCCGCCCGACGATCGGGACCTCGGCGCGGCTGCCCGGCGCAAATACCGGCGAAAAGCGCGGATCCGCGATCAGGTCCAGGACCCCCGCCGCAAGCGCCTCGCGGTCGGCTTCGGCCCAGTCTGCCGCGTTGCGCGCGAGGTATCGCAGCGCGGCGTCGCGGCGGCGGCCGGCGTCGATATCGGGCAGCGATTGCAGCAGCCGGTGCGCCAGGCTGCCGCGCCGCAAGGCGCGCGCCCGCGCCGCGGTCGATTCGCCGGTCCTGACAGGGAAACCTTCATTCGCGGCAGAATCGGAAGGGCGCAGCAGGTCATTGGCGAAAGCTTCCGGCGGTGCCGGTGCCAATAGCCATGGCGGCAGCGCGGCCCGGGCGGCCGGGCCGGCAGTCGCGGCGGCGCCGGCCCTGGCGGCAACGTCCCCGGGCCGCGCGTAGCGCCTCACCGGGCCGTCGGCGGTCTCGATCTGCTGGATCTGCAAGCCCGAATTGCCGAGCCCTTTGACGATCAGGTCGTACCAGGAGAATTTGCGCACCGTGTTCATGTTGCCGGGCATGCAGCCGCCGACGATCAGGCGATCGGCGGCGCGGGTCATCGCCACATAGAGCAGGCGGCGATATTCGTCCTCGGTCTCGCCCAGCATCGCCGTGCGTGCCGCCGCGACCGCGGCGGGGTCGTCGGCCTTGCGGCCGGCCCAGACCACGACCTCGGTTGCGCCACCTGCCGCATCGGGCTGCGGCAGGTGGATGAGTTTCAATCGCTGGGTATCCGAAGGCGAGGAGGTGGTGTCGATGAGGAACACAACCGAGGCTTCCAGTCCCTTGGCGCCGTGCACCGTCATGACGCGGACTTCGTCGCGTGAAATCTCCATGTCGCGCTTCACTTCGGTGTCGGCCGCGCGCAGCCAGGCCATGAAACCCTGCAGCGAGGCCGGCGCCTTGCGCTCATGGCCCAGCGCAAGCTCGAGAAATTCGTCGAGCGCGTCGTTGGCCTCATGCCCGAGCCGCTTCTGGATCCGCGCCCGGCCGCCGTCGCCGCCCAGCAGCCAGGCGTAGAACGCAAACGGAGTGTCCCTCGCGGCGCGCGCCTCGCAGGCCTGCAGCCGCTGCAGCGCCGCCTGCAGTTTGCGGTCGGCCGCGGCGTGATGGTCCAACGCCTGCCGCAGCGATCCCCGGCGCTGCCATGCGAGCTTGAACAGGTCGTCCTCGTTCAGGCCGAACAGCGGGCTCTTCAGCGCCACCGCCAGCGCCAGATCGTCCTGCGGCAGCAACAGCGCGTCGGCGAGATGCATCAGGTCGATGATCGCGATATGCTCGGTCAGCTTGAGCCGGTCGGCGCCGGCGACCGGAATGCCGGCATGCTTCAGGGCCTGGATCACCGCGTCGAACAGGTTGCCGCGCCGCCGCACCAGCACCAGCATGTCGCCATAGCGCAAGGCCCGGCGGTCGCCGGTCGCCCCGGTCATGGTGCCGCCTTCGACCAGCGCCCTGATCTCGGCCTGGATGCGCCGGGCGAGCCGCACCTCGGGGCTGGTGGCGGAGACCGCGTCGAACGGCGCGCGCCAGCCCTCGATGTCCTGCTTTCCCTCCGGCAGCTGCAATTCCCAGAGATCGATCAGGCTCGGCCCCGCGTCAGCCAATGTCTCGTGCACCGGATAGGCATTCGCCGCATGAATGCTGCGGTAGATGGCCTCGTCGCGAAACACATGATCGACCGATTGCAGGATCGCAGGTCCCGAACGGAACGAGTAGGTGAACGACAGAGGATCGAATTTCAGCCCGGCATCCCGAAACTTCTTCTCCAGGGTCCTGCGGCGGGTGTCGAATTCGCGGGGCGCCGCACCCTGGAATGAAAAGATCGACTGTTTCTCGTCGCCCACCGCGAATACCGTGCGGGTGACGCCGTCGCGCGCGCCCTCGCCCGAGGTGAATTCGGAAATCAGATGGGCGACGATGTCCCATTGCCGGGGGCTGGTGTCCTGCGCCTCGTCGATCAGCACGTGATCGACGCCGCGGTCGAGCTTGTAATGCACCCAGCCGGAAGACACGCGATCGAGCATCTCCAGCGTCTTGTCGATCAGGTCGTCATAATCGAGCAGGCCGCGCTCCTGCTTCTCGCGCCGGTAGTTCGCCGCCACAGCGGTCGCGATCTGCAGCAGCGCAATGGTGCGGTCGCGCACCGTCACCGCGCGGCGGCGTTCGAGCAGGCGCTCGAGACGGCCGCTTTCGCGATCGAACAGCGGCGCGATCGCCGGATTTTTTTCGCAAAACTTCTTTGTCAGCACCGTCCTGCGCGGGCTGAGCTCGTCGGTAAGGAATACGCCGAGATAACCGTCCACTTGCGCGGCGCCGCTGAAGACCAGCGCCTCGCGCAGCCGTTCCGCCTGTTCGATGTCGGATTTGCTGCCGGTATCGAGAACCAGCGCGATCTCCTGCCAGCGCGATCGCGGCAAATGCGGCCCGTCGACGATTTCGCGCTCGACGTCCTCGATGCGGTCGCCGGCGGCGACGCCGAGCGCGTCGGACATCTGCGCGGCGGCGGCGTCGGCGCTGCCGGCGGCGTCGGTCCAGGCCATGAAGTGATCGCGGCTGAGGCAGGCCTCGCGCACCACATCCTTGAAGGTGACGTCGGCGGCGCTCGCCATCGCGACCTGGAGTGCACGACCCGTGGCGCTGTCGGGGTCGCGGGAGGCCTCCAGCAGCACCTTGAGATTGGCGCGCTCCATCATCTCGTTGCGGTCGCGGTCGTCGAGCACCGCGAAGCGCGCCGGCACATTGGCTTCGAACGGAAATTGCTGCAACAGCCGCGTGCAAAGCGCGTGGATGGTCTGCACCTTCAGCCCGCCCGGCGTCTCCAGCGCGCAGGCGAACAGTTCGCGGGCACGCATTCGAAGTTTTGCGTCGGGCCGCTCGATTCCCGCCTCGACGATGGCGGCATCGAGCGCCCTGTCGTCGAGCGCAACCCAATGGCCGAGGGTGGAGAACACCCGTTCCGCCATATTGGCGGCCGCGGCCTTGGTGAAGGTGATGCAAAGGATTTTTTCCGGCGGCACGCCGGCGAGCAGCAGCCGGACCACCCGCTGCACCAGCACATGGGTCTTGCCCGAACCGGCATTGGCGGAGACGAATGCGGAAGACGAAGGATCCGAGGCGCGGGCCTGCGTGGTTCGGACGGCGGGCGGAATCGGACGCGGCGCGACTACCATTCCTCGATCCCCAGCCCGCCGGCCGCCGACCATTCCTTGATGCGGGCGAGGTCGTCGTAACTGCCGTAGCGGTTCGACCACATCGACAGATTGAGCGAGGTGTAGGCCTGGTCCTCGTTTTCGAAGCTTACGATCAACTGTTCCAGCTTGCGCCGCGCCTCGTCGGCGGCGTCGTCCGGCAGCTGCGCCGTATCGCTCTGCCTGACCTTCAGTTCCAGCGGCTTTTGCTCGCCCGGCGGATTGTTGCCGGAAAGCCTGACATAACCGATCTCGCTGACCGAACTGCCCGCCGGAATATCGGCAAAGCCGCCTTCGCGCAGGATCGCCGCCTCCAGCGTGAGCTGTGGCGACAGCCCCATCCGCACCTGTTTTCCGGTCGGCGGTTGTCCGGTCTTGTAGTCGAGAATGGCATAGCTGCCGTCGCTGCGGCGCTCGATCCGGTCGGCGCGCGCCGAAAGGATGAAGGTGCGCGCATTATCGAGGCGGATCGGAATTTCGCCGCGGATCTCGGCGTCGATCGCGCTGACATCGCTGCGTCGGGCCCTTTCCCAGTCGGCAAACCACGCGGCGATGCGCAGGAAGCGCGGCCACCACAGTGCCCGAGCCTCCGGCCGCTGCATCAGCGGCGCGAAATGTTTCTCGCCGATACGGCGCAAGGCGCGCGCGGGATCGTCGGGAAGCCTTTCGGTGAAGATCTGGGTAAACTCGCCGAGCGCACCGTGGATCGCCGAACCGCGGTCGGCGGCCGACAGCGGCATGTCGACTGGATCGAGCGGCGCCAGTTTCAGGATATATTTGGCATAGACGGTATAGGGATCGCGCAGCCAGTCCTCGATCGCGGTGACCGATAATCTTAGCGGCCGCGTGGCACGCGGCGGCGTCGGCGCCGGTTGCGGGATTGGCTCGACCTTGTCGGGCCTGTCAAGCCGATTGGCGAAGCCGACATATTTCTCGCCGGCTGCGACCGCAGCTTTCCAGCGCGCTTCGCCCGCGACCGCCTCCAGCCGGTGCAGGAAGCGCGATGCCACCGCGGGCGCGCCGCCGACTTTCGCGGCGTGGCTGAGAATGACGTCGTCGGCGCCGAGCAATTGCGCGAAGTCGTGCGCCGAGAGGCCGATCCGCCGCTCCGGCAGATCGAGGCCGAGCTCGTGCCGCATCGGCCGGCTCAGCCAGGGGTCGATCCGCGGCGCCGGCGGCCAGACGCCTTCGACCAGTCCGCCGATGATGACGCGGTCGGATTGCGTCAGCCGCGCCTCCAGCGGTCCATAGATTCGCAACGACGCATTGGCCATCTCCGGGCGCCGCACCATGCGGTCGGCAAAGGCAGTCTGGAACACTTCCGGGTAGTCGCCAAGTTCGACCGACAGGCCGCTCGGCGCCTGGCTGTCGAGCAGATCCTCGAACGCAGAAGTCAGCGCCGATCCCTGCGGGCCCTCGAATGCCAAAGCGACGCCATGCGGGTCGCGCGACAACGCCCCCAGCACGCTGCGATGGCGCAGGGCGAGTTCGGCAAAATCGTATGGCCGCGCGGCAGCGAGATTTTCCAGCGGCGAAAGTGCGGCCTGCAGTTCGGCGATCAGCGCCTGGACCTGATCGAGCTGCAGATCGTCGAGCCGCGTCCTCGGCTCGGAGCCGTGCAGCGAACAGGTCTGGCCGGCCCGCAAAAGGGCGAGCTCATCGCGAAAGCGCGCAAAGTCGCTCGCCAGGCCGCCGGTTCCCGGCTGCGGACGAGTGCCGCGCAGCAGCGCCAGTTCGAGCCATTCGACGGCGCCGGCGAACGCGCCGGGCGCGCCGCCGAGCCGGCACAGCGGATGCTTCAGCAGCGCCAGCAAGGTCGGCGGCTCGATCTGGCGGGCCGCCGCCTCGGCGGCGAGGCGGGCGAAAATTCCCGCCGGCGTATCGGTCAGCGCGTCGCCGCCGGAATCGTCGAAGCTCAGGTTCCAGCGGCCGAGCGCCGCCATCACCCGCCGCGCCAGCGCGCGATCCGGCGTCACCAGTGCCGCCGATTTGCCCAGATGCCGCGCCTCGCGCATCGCCACCGCAATCGCCAGTGCTTCGATTTCGGGGTTGTCGGCCGCAATCACGGCGAGATCGGTCATGCCGCCCGAAATGCCCTGGACGATCTCCGGCTCCGCCAGCCGCCGATGCCATTGCGCGGTGGCGTTGGACGGCCGCATCGTCTCCGAGGCCAGCACGTCACGTCCATGCGCCGGCCTGCTGCCGAGGCTTTCGACATCGCCGCGCTTGATGCCGAGGCGCTGCAGCAGCGCATGCATGGCGAACTGCGGATGATTCGACGAGGGCGGCGTGGTGAATTTGCCTTGCGCGTTGCGGACGCCTCCGATCAGTTGCCAGGCCTCGTCGTCGAGATCAGTGTCGAGGCCGGGCAGCACCACCGCGCCTCGCGGCAGGGCGGCCACGGCGTGGAGGAATTTCGCCGTCGCCGGCATCGAGCCGGTCGAGCCGGCCGCGATCACCGGACCGTCGTGATGGGCGGTAAGGCGGGCCGCCTCCGCCTCGATCAGCCGGTCGCGCCGCGCCGCCGGCTCGATCTTCTGAATTTCCTCGAGGTGAGCCGGCCATGCCTGGCGCGCGATCTGTAGGAATTCGAGCGAGTGCTGCCAATATTTGTCCAGCAGGTCCGGCACCAGGCCGTCGAGCGCCTCCCAGCCGACGCCGCGGGTGACCATGTCGTCCATCAGCCGCGCCAGATCACCGGCCAGCGCCAGGGTCGAGGCCGGGCCGCCGACCACCAGCGGGGCCGATACCGGGCTTTTTGCCCAGGCTGCAACCAGTCTGGCCAGCGTCAGCCGGCGGTCGATCTCCCGCAGTTTCGGCGCCAGTTCCAGCGCCGCCGCGCCGCCGAACGGCTCGGCCTCTTCCGCGAAAGCCAGTTCGTCTTCGTCGATGTCGCCGAGCGCGACGATGCGCGGCAGCAGCGCGGCGTCGGCCTGCAATTCATCCAGAAAGACTTCCCGCGCCATCCGTCCGGCGCGCCGGGTCGGCAGATACAGCGTGGCCTGCGCCAGCCGCGCCGGATCGGCGCGCAGGTCTGGGCCTTCGGTCAATTTGCCGTCGAGCAGCGCCGCAATGACGGTGCGCAGAAACGGCACGGAGACGGGAACGCTGAAAACGCGCATGGGATTCCTGATTCGCGATCAGGTCGTATCATGGCATGCGCGGTGGCGGGAGGGAGTCGGCTATTGCGGCTCAGTCATGCCGGGCCGCGTCCAGGCCGCGAACACGGAATCTCGGGATTCAGCGATGTGCAATTGCGCATCGGTGAATCATTTTTCGGATGCCCCGGAATCACCGCGAAATCACGCGACGCTGGCGAGAAAAGCCTCTTCCGCGGCCTGAACCGCCTCGGGGGTGCCGACATGCATCCAGACGCCGTCCAGCCGCAGCCCGAACAGCCGCTCCCGCTCGTTGGCGGCATCGAACATCCGGGTCAGCGGGAATTCACCCCTTGGCGCATCGGCGAACAGCGACGGCGAGATGATCGCGGCGCCGGCATAGACGAAGGGGACGACCTGGTGTTCCCGGCGCTTGCGCAGCGCGCCGTCCGGCAGCATGGCGTAATCGCCGCGCCCGCCATAGCCGATGCTGCTGGTGGTCGGCGCCATCAGCAGCAGGACGTCCATCCGCGCCGGGTCGAAGGTTTCGGCCAGCCGCGCCAGATTGGGCCGCACGCCGTCGATCCACAGGGTGTCGGCATTGACATGAAAGAACGGCGCATCGCCCAGCATGGGCAGCGCCTTGACGACGCCGCCGCCGGTGCCGAGCACCTGGTCGCGCTCATCCGAGATGATGACGCGGGGCCGCGTGCGCGACGTCACGTGATCGATGATCTGGTCGGGCAGGTAATGCACATTGACGACGGCTTCGGCGACGCCGGCGTCGGCGAGCTTGTCGAGCACATGATCGAGCAGCGCGCGGCCGGCGACCTGTACCAGCGGCTTGGGCATCCGGTCGGTCAGGGGACGCATGCGCACGCCAAGGCCGGCGGCAAGGACCATGGCTTTGGTGGGGGTGACGGACATGTCGGAAATTCTCGGATGGTTGTGGCGGCGGTTTATTGCGCTCAGGCTCGCGCCGATTGCTTGGAATCATCTGCGGTGGAGTACGCGCCAACTGGCCAAATCAGGACGGATCGTAGCACGGCGATCAGCGTCGCGCATCGATCGTTTCGACTTAACCGTCCGATATGACGATTGTACGACCCGCGCCGCGTTGCAGAGCTCCGCCGGCATTTTCGGAAGGCGGGTCCTGCAACAAGGGTTCTGTTCAGACTTCCGCGTCCTCCGGCGAACCGCGCCGTGCCGACTTCTTTTTCTTGTCGCCCTGCTTGAGGAAACTGACGCCGATCTGGTCGCCATTGACCCAGGACAGTTCGCAGCGGCGATAGGCGAGGCCGGTGGAGGACAGCAGCAGAAAGAATTCCTTCAGATGCAGCCCCTCGACGGAGCCTTCGACCGTGAGCTTCGCGCCGATCTCCGAGACATCTTCCATGGTGCAATTTCGCCGCCAGGTGCCGTCGATGCCCATCATGTGAGCGGCAATGCCGCGCTCGAAAATGACGCGCTCGCCCTTGCGTCGCTCGGCCACCATGGTTGACTCCGCCCTCAAGCAGTCGCCCCCGCACGCGAAGGCGAGGTCCGGCGCAGATTAGACGGCGGCTGGCTAACAAGAGGTAAACCGGGGGACCGGCGCGGGAACCTTGCCGGCATACCATTGCCGAAGTGGCGCCAGCCCCGGGTGCGCCAGCGAACGGTTGAGATAGGTCCAGATTCGCGGCTGATGGCGCAGGTATTGCGGCTTGCCGTCGCGGCGGTTGAGCCTGGCAAAGGTACCGAGCAGCCTGGTATTGCGCTGCGCCGACATGATGGCATAGAGCTCGGCGAATTCGACCGCATCGAAGCTGTCGTCGTCGGCGCGCCGCGCCTTGATGTAGCGCGTCAGCAGCGCCAGCTCGAGCTGCTCGGGAACGTCGATCCGCGCATCCTGCAGGAGCGACACCAGATCATAGGCGGCCGGGCCGAGCACGGCGTCCTGGAAATCGATGATGCCCACTTTCGCCGTGCCGGGCCGCGCATCGAGCCAGATCAGATTGGGCGAGTGAAAATCGCGCAGCACCCAGGTCCTGGCGGCGGCGGCGGGCTTGCGCAGCAAATCGCGCCACATGGCGACGAATTCGACGCGCTGGCTGTCGGTCGGCTCGATGCCGCGGTCCGGCAGATACCATTCGAGCATCAATCCGACCTCGACCAGCAATGCGTCGGTGTCGAAGGCGGGCACGGTGTAGCTGGTCTGCGCCGTCAGCGGCAGAACCTTCGGCAGCGGCTCGCGGTGCAGCGCCGCCAGCATGTCGGTCGCCGCCTGGTAGCGTTCCGCGATCGGCCGCGGCGGATCGCCTTCGACGAAGCCGGCGTTGCCGAAATCCTCGGTGATCAGGAACCCGGCATCGAGGTCCGCATGATGAATGACGGGTGCGGAAAATCCACGCTGGCGCAGGCCGTTGGCGATCGCGACAAACGGCCTGACGTCTTCGGCCAGATGCACCGCGGCACTGTAGGACTTGCCGTCATAGATCGGCGGCCCGTCGGGGCGCCGCGGCGAGTTCATCAGGATGACGATCCCGTCGTCGCGCCCAAGCCGCGCATAGGATCGCGTCGAGGCGTCGCCGGCCATGCGCCGCCGGCTGGCGTCGGCATAGCCGGTGGCGGTGAGAAACTGCCGAAGGGCCTGCAGCCGCGCGACTTGCGCGGCGGCCTTGCCATGCCCGGTGATGACGGCGGCGCGGGCGGTCGATCCCAGTTCCGGACGATGCTCCAGCGCGATGTCGATGCGGTCGGCCGGCAGCGCGCCGGCGGCGCGCTCCGGCCATTCGATCAGCGCCACGGTGCCCTCGGGCAACGGCGACAGGCCGATTTCCTCCAGTTCGGAGGCGTCGCCGATGCGGTAAAGATCGGCGTGAAGCAGCGGAAATGCCGGCAGGTCGTAGGTTTGCGCCAGGGTGAAGGTGGGGCTGGGAACTTCGAGCGCGTCGTCGCCGGCGAGATAGCGGATCATGGCCCGGGCGGCGGCCGTCTTGCCGGCGCCGAGCTCGCCGGAAAGGGTGATGAGGTCGCCGGGGCCGATCAGCAGCGCCAGGTCGGCCATCAGCTGCGCGGTGGCCGTCTCGTCGGATAGCGTCAGCGAGAATGTCGTGGGATCGGTCATTCCGCGGCGTTGCGATGCGCGGCCTGATCGATCGGGAAGTCGCAGGTCACGGTCGTGCCCCTGCCGACGATCGAATCGACGCGCACCTTGCCTCCGTGCAGTTCGACAAAGGAGCGCACCAGCGACAGGCCGAGGCCGGCTCCGCGGTGCCGCGATCCGTTGGAATGGCTCTCGAACCAGTCGAACACCTTGTCCTTGACGTCGGGCGGAATGCCCGGACCGGAATCGGTGACGCTGAAAATCACGCTGTGGTCGGTTCGCCTGGCGCTCAGGCCGATGCTGGCGTCCTGCGGCGAAAATCCGACGGCATTGGCCAGCAGGTTGTACAAAACCTGCACCACGCGCCGCTCATCGCCGACGAAACTGCCGATATTGGCGTCGACGTCGATCTTGAGGTCGATGCGGTCGGTCGCCAGCCGGTCCTGGATGCCCTCGGCCGCGGCCTCGATGGTCTTGCGGATGTCGATCGAGCCGAGATTGAGCGACATCGCGCCGGCGTCGATGGTGGCGAGATCGAGGATGTTGTTGATGATGGCGAGCAGCGCGTTGGTCGAGGCGGTGATGTAGCCGAGATATTCGGCCTGCTTCGGCATCAGGGGACCGGTGACCGGGTCGCTCAGGAAGTGCGCAAAGCCGATGATGGTGGTCAGCGGCGAGCGCAGTTCGTAGGACACGTGGTGGACGAAATCGACCTTCATCTGGTCGGCGGTCTCCAGCGCCTCGTTGCGCTCGCGCAGCGCCCGTTCGACGTTTTCGGTATCGGTGATGTCCTGGAACGTCAGCATGGTGGCGCCGTCGGGCAGCGGCATGGTCATGCAGTCGAGCACGCTGCCGTCCTTGCGCTCCAGCTTCAGCGGCACCTCGACCCGGTTCTCGATCGCGGTAATGGCCTCGCGCAGCGTCCGCCAGACGGCTGAATCATCGAACAGCGGACGGCACCAGGCTTCCACGGTCTCGATATGCGGCTGCTCCTGCAGCGCCGCCGGCGACAGCTTCCACATCCTGGCGAACGCCGGATTGAACAATTGCGCGCGGCCGTTGCTGCCGAACACCGCGACCGCTTCGCCGAGATTGTCGAGTGTCTCGCGCTGCACCCGGATCAGGCCGTCGAAGCGCCGCGCCAGCTCGAGGCTCTCGGTCACGTCGTCGAACAGATAGGTGACGCCGCCTTCCGGATTCGGCGTGGTGACCACGCTCACGGCGCGGCCGTCGGGCAGATACCAGGTGTCCTTTTCGGGTTCGACCGCGCGATAGGCCTCGTGCAGCCTCGCCTTCCAGGCCCGGAAGTCCGGCTGCTCGGGCAGTTTGCGCGCGGCGCGCAGCCGGTCGAGCACGCTGGAATCGTCGGGATTGTTGTCGAGAAACGCGCGGTCGAGGTCCCACAGCCGGCGATAGGAATCGTTGTAGAAGGCCAGCCGCCGCTGGCCGTCGAACACCGCGACACCGGAGGACAGCTGATCGAGGGTGCGGCGATGCGCCTCGGCCATCCGCACCAGCGCGGCGCCCAGCGCCGCGGCCTCGCTGGCGTCGATGGCGATGCCGGTGCTGCCGCCGCCGACATTGCGTGCATAAACGTCGTAGATGCGCCGCTCGCCGCCGACCACGATCGGCAGCCGCGCGGTAAAGGCCGCCTGCTCCTTCAGGGCGCGTTCCATGTCGCTGCGGCTGCCGCTGTCGAGCAGCCCAAGGTCGCGATCGATCGCGTCGGCGACGCTGGCCGCCTCGGTCGCCCGCGCATAGGCGGCGTTGGCATAGCTGAGGCCGCCCTTGCCGCGCCTGGCCCAGATCGGCCAGGGCGCCGCGGCGGCGAAGCCGCGCAGCATCTCGGTTTCCTCCAGCAGCGCCTGATGCCGGAGGTTGGTTTCAGCGAGTTCGCGGCGCAACCCGCTGAGTTCGCGGATCCGCACGATGGCCTGGCCGCCGATGGCGCGGCCCATGGCCTCGAAGGCGTGTCCGTTCGAGGTGGTGAGATTGAGCAGGAAGCCCTCGCCGGCCTCGCGCAGGGCATCGACCGCGTGATCCATCTGCAGCGCCGGTTCCGGCGGCAGCCAGCTGCCGAAGGCCAGGATGCGCTGGGGCGAATGATGCTGGGAATCCTGCGACATCAAGAGCGAGATGTCGCCGCTGATCTGCGGTCGATCGTCGCCTGCCGCCCAGGATATCAGGATCTGCGGCTCGGCGAACAGCAGGGCGCGGAAACGGTCGGCCTCGAATTGCAGGCCTTGAATGTCGGAACGCAGCCGCGCCTCGTTTCGCACCGCGCGCAGCCGGGTGCGCATCAACAGGATCGCCGCCACCACCGAAAAGCCGAGCAGCGCCAATGCGGTCGCCAGCACGGCGATTTCCTGGCGGTTGAGGTCGAGGAAGCTCGATATGGCATCGAACAGAGCCGGCTCGCCGGCCTGCGCCGGTGTGCTCGACAGGGTCGCGGCGATGCCGAAAGCCGTCAGGCCGTCGCGCGCCAGGGAGGTGCACGACAGCAGAGTCCGACGCATCGACGCGATCACGCCCGACATGGTTTGCCCCAAACCGCACGACTTTACGCCCGGCGACTGGCGCTTGATTTGCCAAAGTGACAGCGGTCCGACGCTAACTGTCATACGCCCTTTGAACAATTTCAGAGCGCGCGGACACGGAACCGGGTTTCACTTTGCGGATCACGCTCCAGACGGCCGTTCGCGAATCGAGTGACAATATCCCCAACCGGAGTCGGCCGGTAAGAGTCCGAACCGTGAACGCAAACCGCATCGCGAAAAAATGCGGTATTAAACTTGATCGGCATGATTTTCGCGAAAATGAATCCGCAGTCGATGCGAATTAGCGCCCGGTCGAACCGAAACCGCCGCTGCCGCGATCGGTCTCGGACAGCGATGCGGCGGCAACGAGTTCCGCCCGCACCACCGCGGCGATCACCAGCTGTGCGATGCGCTCTCCGCGCCGGATCGGGAACGGCACCGCGCCGTGGTTGATCAGCAGCACGCCGATCTCGCCGCGATAATCCGCGTCCACCGTGCCCGGGGCGTTCAGCACGGTGACGCCGTGCTTGAAGGCGAGGCCGGAGCGCGGGCGGACCTGCGCCTCATGGCCGGGAGGCAGCGCGATGGTCAGCCCGGTGGGCACCAGCGTGTACTGTCCGGGCGCCAGGATCACGGGCGATTCCTGCGGGACCGCGGCCAGCAGGTCCAGTCCCGCGGCGTGCGCGCTCTGGTACGCCGGCAACGCCAGGCCCTCGCCATGCGGCAATTGCCGGATCTCGACCGTGATGATGGCGCTCAAGATGGCTTCTCCCCCGCCTGTCGATCAGGACTGTTGGATGCAGATCTTGGCGATGCGCGCCACCAGCGCGCCGGCGACCTGCTCTTTGCTCATCGCCGGCCAGGATTCGATATGGATATCTGCGTCAGGCGTATCCGCATCCCTGGTCAGCAGGTGGACCGTGTTGCGGTCGCCGCCCATCACCCCTGACGCCGCCGAGACGTCATTGGCGACGATCCAGTCGCAGCCCTTGCGCACAAGCTTGGCCCTGGCATTGTCGATCAGGTGTTCGGTTTCGGCGGCGAATCCGATCACGAGTTTCGGCCGCCGGTCCTGCAATCGTGCGATCGTGGCCAGGATGTCGGGATTTTCGGTCAGCTGCAGGGGCGGCATGCCGGCGGCGGTCTTTTTCAGCTTCTGCTCGCCCTGATGGGCGACCCGCCAGTCGGCGACGGCGGCGGCGAAGATCGCGACATCGGCCGGCAACGCGGCTTCCACCCGGTGCAGCATCTCGCGCGCGGATTGCACCTGCTTCACCGTCACCCCGGGGGGCGCCGCGAGTTCGACCGGGCCCGAAACCAGGACGACCTCGGCGCCGGCGGCCTGCGCCGCCGCGGCGATGGCATAGCCCTGTTTGCCGGAAGACCGGTTGGCGATGTAGCGCACCGGGTCGATCGGCTCATGGGTCGGGCCGGCGGTAATCAACACCCGCTTGCCGGCCAGCGGGCGCGGTTGCGGTGGACGCAGAATGCGCTCCGCCGCAGCGGCTATTTCCAGCGGCTCCGCCATCCGGCCGATGCCGGCCTCGCCGGCTTCGGCCATCTCGCCGGCATTGGGCCCGATCATGGCGACGCCGTCGCGCTCGAGCTGGGCGACGTTGCGCCGGGTCGCGGCATGGCTCCACATCAGCGGGTTCATCGCCGGCGCCAGCAGCACCGGCCGGCTGGCCGCGAGCAGGATGGCGGTCGCAAGATCGTCGGCATGGCCGTGCGCCAGCTTTGCCATCAGGTCCGCGGTCGCGGGCGCCACCACGATCAGGTCGCAGTCGCGCGCCAGGCGGATGTGGCCGGCATCGAATTCGCTCTCCGGATCGAACAGATCGGTATAGCAGCGCTGGTTGGACAGCGCGCTGGCGGTCAGCGCGGTGACGAACTGCTGCGCTGCCTCGGTCAGCACGCAGCGGACCTCAATATGGCGTTCCCTGAGACGCCGGATCAGGTCCAGCGCCTTGTAGGCGGCAATGCCGCCGCCGATGATCAGGGTGACGCGGGGCAGGCCGATGCCGGCGTCATGCGCGGCGGCGGGCGCTGCTGGGGCCAAAGCAAGGCCTCCAGCGGCAGCGTAGGGGGGGTGGCTCTGCGACGCCTCGCGCAGGATCACCCGCACCTCGTCTTCGACCGAACGTCCGTTCCTGGCGGCGCGCAGCCGCAATTCGTCGCGGATGGCGTCGTCGAGTTTTCGGATCGTCAGGCTGGCCATGGGTTATTTCCGAGCGCTGTGACTGCAATGCTAGCATGCGGAAGCATGCATTGCAATCAAAGTTGCCGGACAGCAAACAGGATGCCGATGAAGGTCAGCGCGATGATCCAGAGCGCGATGGTACGCCAGCGGCTCTTGCGACCCTCGGTCCGGCCCATCGCCGCAATGGTCTCCGGCGAAAGTGTAATGCCTTCACGGGTCATGGTCTCCAGCTGCTCCAGCACCGCCACCGAACGGGCAGCGATTGCCGGCAGGCCATAGAGCACGCGGCCGAGATCGCCGGCGCCGGAGAGCGCGCCCTGGATGCGCCCGGCCGGGCCGAGATTGCGCTCGATCCATTCCCGCACCACGGGATCGGCGGCCTTCCAGATGTCGAGTTTTGGATCGAAGCTGCGCGCAACGCCCTCGACCACCACCATGGTCTTTTGCAGCAGGATCAGTTCGGGGCGGGTCCGCATGTCGAACAGGCCGGTGACTTCGAGCAGCAGCGTCAGCAGCTTGGCCATCGAGATTTCTTCGGCGGTGCGGTTGTGGATCGGCTCGCCGATGGCGCGGATCGCCTGCGCGAAATTCTCCACCGAGTGATGCCCCGGCACATAGCCGGCCTCGAAATGCACCTCGGCGACGCGGCGATAGTCGCGGGTGATGAAGCCCAGCAGAATCTCGGCAAGGAAACGCCGCTCCTTGACGCCGAGCCGCCCCATGATGCCGAAATCGACCGCCACCAGACGCCCGGCATCGTCGAGGAACAGATTGCCGGGGTGCATGTCGGCATGAAAGAAGCCGTCGCGCAGCGCGTGGCGCAGAAAACTCTGGATCACCTTGCGCCCGAGTTCGGGCAGATCGACCTGGGATTGCTCGAGACGCGCATGGTCGCTGAGCGCGATGCCGTCGATCCATTCCATGGTCAGGACGTTGTGCGTGGTGCGGTCCCAGTCCACAATCGGCACCCGGAAATCGGCATCGTTGCGGGTATTCTCGGCCATTTCCGAGGCCGCGGCGGCCTCCAGCCGCAGATCCATCTCCATCGCCACCGAGCGCGACATGGTGTTGATGACCTCGATCAGCCGCAGCCGGCGCGCTTCCGCCGAATAGGTTTCGGCCTGGTGCGCGACAAAGAAGAAATCCGCGAGGTCGCGGTGGAAGCGCGCGGCGACGTTGGGCCGCAGCACCTTCACCGCCACCTGCGTGCGGACGCCGTCACGCTCGGTTTCGCCGCGATGCACTTGGGCGATCGAGGCGGCGGCGACCGCGGGACCGAAGCTCGCGAACGCCTGCGCCACGCTGCGTTCCAGCGACTGCGCGATGACCGCTTCGGCCTCGCTTTGCGAAAACGGCGGCAGCCGGTCCTGCAGGCTTTCCAGATCGCGCGCCATGATGACGCCGACCACGTCGGGACGGGTGGCGAGAAACTGCCCGAGCTTGAGATAGGCCGGCCCGAGCCGCGTCAGCGCGCGCGACAGCCGCGGGCCGGACTTGGCGCCGGGACGTTCGATCAGCCGGGCGATGCGCAGCGCCAGCTGCCCGGGAGGCGGCACCAGGCTGGGATCGACCACGCCGAACACGCCCTCGCGCGCGAACACGAAGCCGGCGCGGGCCAGCCGCGCGATATGCGTGATGGCAGAAATCACAGGCGCCAGCCCGAATGCAGCGCCACGATTCCGCCGGAAAGCGGCTGCCAGGACACCCGCGCGAAGCCGGCGGCGCGGATCAGCTCGGCAAACCGGGCGGGCTTGGGAAATTTGCGGATCGATTCCACAAGGTAGCGATAGGAATCGGCGTCGCCGGTCACCGCGCGGCCGAGCGGTGGAATCACCTTGAACGAAAACAGCTCGTAGATCCGATCGAGGCCGGGCGTGTCGACGGTGGAAAATTCCAGGCACAGCAGCCGGCCACCCGGTTTCAGCACCCGAAATGCCTCGCTCAGGGCGAGTTCGATCCGCGGTACGTTGCGGATGCCGAACGCGATGCTGTAGGCGTCGAAGGCGCCGCCGGGGAACGGCAACGCCTCGGCATTGCCCTCGACGAAGGACACCCGGTCGTCGAGGTGCCGCGCCACGGCGCGCGCCCGGCCCACCTCCAGCATGTCGGAATTGATGTCGCAGACGGTGGCCCGGAAGCCCGCGCCCGCCGCCTTGGCGGCGCGAAAGGCAATGTCGCCGGTGCCGCCGGCGACGTCGAGCAGCGCGAACGGCGTATCGCGTCGCGGCGGATTGAGCGCGGTGATCATCACGTCCTTCCAGGCCCGGTGCAGGCCCGCCGACATCAGGTCATTCATCAGGTCGTACCGCTGCGCCACGCTGTGAAACACGTCGTTCACCAGCGTCTGCTTGTCGCCCAGGGCAACGTCCCTGAAGCCAAAATGGGTCGTTTCGTCCGGTTGGTCCATGCCGTTGGGTCCCGAGGGTGTTGCCGAAGCTGCGGCAAAGGGTGGAAGTCGATCGTGTCACGGCGAGCCGACGGGCCGGCACCGGCGGCCCGCGCCGATGCGCGTCCGCTGTCCGGCTCCGCCCGGCGATCCAGCGAGACAGCCGCCGCCCGGATGGCTTGGTGGCTCCGCTCCTCGCCACGGGCGTCGTGCCGCGGACCATAGCGTGCCCGCCGCAACGGCGCTATCACGTCGGCAGCAGGGCCGCACCGTCCGCAAAGCGACGAGCGGGCCGGTGAAGATCGTGCGCAAAATCAATAATTTGGCACGGTCGGCGGCAAAACCGCCTAGAGTTTTGCAGATCCCGCCGCGAGTGAACAGGCCGCCATGCCCGAATTGCCTGAAGTCGAGACCGTCCGCCGCGGCCTGCAGCCCGTGATGGAGGGCTGGAAGATCGTGAAGGCGGAAGCCAGGCGAAAAGACCTGCGATTTCCGTTCCAGAAGGATTTTGTGGCGCGGCTCGAAGGCCAGACGGTGACAGGTCTTGGCCGTCGCGCCAAATACCTGCTGGCCGACCTTGCATCGGGCGACGTGCTGCTGATGCATCTGGGGATGTCTGGATCGTTCCGGGTCGTCGAGGGCGAGGATGCGAAGGTGCCTGGCAAGTTCCACCACCCGCGCCATGACGATCGTGCGCATGACCATGTGGTGTTCCACATGTCGTCGGGCGCGACCGTGATCTTCAACGATCCGCGCCGGTTCGGTTATATGAAGATCATCGCGCGCCATGCGCTGGAGCAGGAACCGCTGCTGCGCGGTCTCGGTCCCGAGCCGCTCGGCAATGCCTTCGATGCAACGATGCTGGCCCGGTCCTGCGCCGGCAAGAAGACCAGCCTGAAGGCCGCCTTGCTGGACCAGCGCGTGGTGGCGGGACTCGGCAACATCTATGTTTGCGAAGCGCTGTATCGCGCGCATCTGTCGCCGCGCCGATTGGCCGCGACGCTGGCGACCAGGAAAACGGAGCCTACCGATCACGCCAGGCGGCTGGTGACGGCAATACATGCGGTGCTCAACCAGGCCATCAAGGCCGGCGGCTCGTCGCTGCGCGACCATCGCCAGACTTCCGGCGAACTCGGCTATTTCCAGCACTCGTTCCAGGTCTACGACCGCGAAGGCGAAAAATGCCAGACCGCCGGCTGCAGCGGAATCGTCAAGCGGTTTACCCAGAACGGGCGATCGACATTCTGGTGCCCGAAATGTCAGAAATGACCCGATGAACGCGCCGACCATTCAGACCAGCCGGCTGATCCTGAGGCCGTTGGCGCTTGCCGACGCGCCGGCGATCCAGCGTCAATTCAACAATTGGAACATCATCCGGAACCTCGCATCGGTCGTGCCCTGGCCATATCCCGATGACGGTGCGGAGACCTTCGTCAAGCTTCAGCTGGCAAAAATTGCCGCGGGCGAGGAAATCTATCAATGGGTTCTGGTGCTGCGGTCCGGCGACGGCCAGGCGATCGGAAACATCCATTTTCGTCCCGGATCGGATGCCCCAAAGGGCAATCGCGGGTTTTGGCTCGCCGAGCCCTATTGGAACAGAGGATTGATGACCGAAGCCATCACGGCCGTGAACGATTTTGCCTTCCGGACCCTCGGTATCGATGGCTTCCACGTCTGCAACGTGGCTTCCAATGCGGCTTCACGCCGCGTCAAGCAGAAGACCGGCGCCGAATTCGTCGGCTACATCGAACTTTCGCATCACAATGGCCAGTCGAAATCGGAACGATGGAGAGTGACGCGCGAAAACTGGCTGGGCCGCAGCATGGACGGGGCGGACTGACCGCGAGCAGGCCCGCGCGCCCGGATGATGCGCAGCCCATGCGCGCGTTGCGCGGCCGAGTCCGGGCTCCGTGATCCACGGCGGATCCGGAGCCCGTTTGATTGCGGCGCAGCGGCTCGGCGGGCGAAGCGCGGTTGCGCCGCACCCCATTGCGGACGCCGCCGCCGTTCAGGAAGCCGCCGCAGCCGTTTCCGCGGAGGCCTGCAGATATGCCGTGGGTGCGACGTCGAGCGCGACCGGAAATACCGCGTCAAGCTGCGGTTCCGGCTCGTCGGCCAGCACGAAGAGGTTCAGCTTTTTTTCCACCCACTGCCAGAGACCGTCGACCTCGTCGGCCGATTTGCTCGCGGGGGCGTATTCGCTCACCGCCAATCCGCCGCTCAGCGCATCCTGGTGGTCGTTGCGCATGACGATGAAGGGCTGTGCCACGACGCCCGCCAGATCGAGCGCGGCTTCATCGGCCAACGACGTTGCCGCATTGCTGACGCGCTGGCCGCGGATCGGGGTCTGGTTCAGCACGAAGGCAAACGGCGTGTTCCAGGCGCGAGCAATGCTGAGTGTCGATGCGGTGGCTTCGATGTCGGCGATGTTCGGGCGTGCCGGGATCAGGCACAGGTCGGCGTGCCGAATCGCCGCCGTGGTCGCGGCGCTGAGGCCGCCGGCGGTGTCGATGATGGTCAGCATCACGCCGCCGCGGTCGAAGGACTGCAAGCGCTGTTCGATCATGTCGGCGTTGTAAACCGGCTCGACGACCGGCTCGGCATAAAGCCGGCGCGCCTGCCAGTTCGAAAGCGTCCCTTGCGAATCGGTCTCGATGAGGCGAACGCTGTGCCCGGCCTTGATCGCCGCGAGGGCGAGGCCGATGGCTAACGTGCTCTTGCCGCTGCCGCCCTTTTGGGTGGCCAGTACAATCGTATGCATCGTAAGATCCTTAGGAGTGTTGTGTACGGTGTCTGCGGATACGCCAGACTGAACTGAGGTTGCATCGCATTCACGCTATCGAGCAATTCTCGCTCAGGACGCACCGGCCCGATCCAAAGGTCTTGAGGGATCGCGGCTGTCCGAATCAGCAACGTCGATGACGATGGCCGGTTATGCGGCAGTTGGCTATTCCGTATGAATACTGCACCGAAAAGCCGCGCGGCCGGCGGCTGGCGTCAGCATCGCGGCGGACAAGCCTCACCGCAGGCGCGCGGCTCGCATCGACTTCACCCGGCAGAACCGCGTTGCAGGCGCGGATTCGATTTCGCCGTGGCCGGACGGATCCGCTGCGGCAGACCGCAACAATCCGGCAATCAACTGAAACAGAAGCCGAAGCGGATTTTGCCGGCGAGATCTTGAATATGGGGCTGCTCCTGGGGTTAAATTGCAGGCGGGCGGCGGAAATCAGAGAAGGAAAAACGAGGACAGCCATGAGCGTCGTACGGGTCGCGGCATCTGCCGCCATCTTCACCCTCCTGTCAGCGGTCGGCGCGACAGCCAGGCCGATCGCCACCACCGCGGATACCAATCTGCGCAAATCGCCCGGCACCGACAGCCCGGTCCTGACCCTCATTCCCAAGGGCACCACGGTTGAGGTCGGCAAGTGCACCAACGGATGGTGCCAGACCTCCTTGAACGGGCAGGACGGCTATGTCATCGCCCAGAATGTCGGCATGGCGGCGCGGCGACCGCCGCCGCGGGGGCCGATGGTCGCCGAGGAGGAGGAAGTGGACGAGTACGGACCGCCGGTGGTCTATCGCCCCGCGCCCTATGTCGTCGGTCCGCCGGTCTACTACGGCTATGGACCATATTACGGCTACTACGGAGGTTGGGGCTGGGGATACCGCGGCGGCTGGGGACGCTGGTAGCCGCGATCCGCTTTCGCACAGCGGGAGGCGTGCGCCGCCACGTCACGCCCCGTCGCGCTGGCCTGAAGGCGGCCCGGCTATTTCCTCACGCAGATCACCCGAAGCACGGATGCCCTGGCGTCGACGGGGCCGCCGCCCGCCGCAGTCACGCCATGGGCCTTGAGAAATTCGCGCACGGTATCGGCTGACGCCAGCAAGGCCTGTGTCAGGGGCGTCGCATTCGGCGGCCCCGCAACGACCTGCGGCTTCAACAGCGCTACGCCGGCGAATTTGCCGTCGGCGTCGAACACCGCCGCGCCGGAAAAGCCGAGCCCGGGTGGCGGCGACAGCGCCGCATTGCCGGCGCTGCCGACCTGGACCACCGATGCCTTGACACTGGTTGCCACCGCGCCGCCGCCCTGGTTCTGCGGATCGGCTATGCCGGTGATCTCGACGGCGGATTTCGCGGTGCCGTTGTTCAGCGCAAGCGGCTTCAATCCGCGCGCGCCGTAAATGCGCAGCAGCGCCAGATCGTGGTCCTTGTCCTCCGCGATTCGATCGGCGTTGCCGTAGCCGGCGATGGCGATCGCCAGGCACCCGTCGGTGATCTCGCGATCGGTGACGATCGCGCCGTCATCGCTGACGACGATCCCGGTGCCATATTCCACGGTCTTGCGCGGCGGCGGCCCCGCCGTCTGCACGCCGTTCGGAAACGGATTGAACGCGCTCGACATCGCGATCACCACCGGCTCGACGGTATTTTCGGTGGCCTGATCGTACAGGATGGTGAGGATGCGGACCTCGTCGCCCTTGAACTGACCGCGCAGGTAAAACTTCTTCAGGCCCTGCAGGCCGGACAGCACGAAGAAATCCGGCTTGACCACGGTATAGTCGACGGTGCGTCCGGCAGGTTCCTTCTTTTCCCTTTCGGCGAGTTTCGCCGTGGTGGGGCCCGCCTCCTTGCGCCGCGTCAGCTGAATCTGGATGGTGCCGGTGGAGGAACTCCATCTGGCGCCGTTGGCTTCGCTGGATTGCTGCGGCACGAGTTTGGTGGGGATGCCGAGTTGCACCCCGCTGCCGGCGTCGGTGACGATTTTCCAGCCGACATTGTCGCGGCGTCGTTTCGCGGTCTCGGCGAGCGCGCCGCGCTCCTGCGGGTTGAGCACGCCAGTCTGCCTGTCGCCGAGGCCCTTCTGAAACTCCTTGATGGCGGCGACCAGCCGGTCGCTGACCTCGCCGGTGATGGCGCCGTTGTACTGCCCGACCCAGGCGAGGTCCGACTGCAAGGCCTGGCGTTCCGCCTGCGCCATCGCATTGGCGGTATCGGCCGGGGTCTGCAGCGCGGGGCGGATCGGCACGGTCGCGACCGGCTTCGGCTTGACGCCCGAGGTCGACGGCGGCGTGGTCTGCGCCCCGGCCGGGGCCCAGCCAGCCATGAATATCAATGTTGCCGCCAGCATCGATCTCATGACAAATCCCGGGGTCATTGACGTGCAGCCAATTAAGCACATCTGCTTGGTCGGCAACAACCGGCCGGTGGTTCACCCGATTGCGGCGAAACCGCCCGCCGGTTGCAGCGCCATCACGGCGATGCCGAAGGCCAGGGAAAACCCCAGATCATGCTGAGTGCCGAAGAGCTCGAACGCTACGCCCGCCATATCGTGCTGCGCGAGGTCGGCGGCCCCGGCCAGGCCGCGCTGAAGGAAGCCGCGGTGCTGGCGATCGGCGCCGGCGGCCTCGGCGCGCCGGCGCTGATGTATCTCGCCGCCGCCGGCGTCGGTACGCTCGGCGTCGTCGACGACGACATCGTGTCGCTGTCCAATCTGCAGCGCCAGATCATCCATGCGACGCCGGACATCGGCCGGCGCAAGGTCGACAGCGCCGCGGAGCGCATTTACGCCCTCAACCCGCATGTCCGCTTTGCGGCGCACGCCACCCGGCTCGATGCCGCCAATGCGATGGAGTTGATCGGCGGCTACGACCTCGTGCTCGACGGGTCCGACAATTTCGAGACCCGCTATCTGGTGTCGGACGCCTGCTTTCTCGCCGGCAAGCCGCTGATCACGGCGGCACTCGGCGTGTTCGACGGATCGCTGACCACGATTCGCGCCCATGACCGAAACGCCGACGGCGAGTTCAATCCGACCTATCGCTGCCTGTTTCCCGAACCGCCGCCGCCGGGCACGGTGCCGGCCTGCGCCGAGGCCGGCGTGCTGGGCGCGCTCGCCGGCGTCCTGGGATCGATGATGGCGCTGGAGGCGATCCGCGAGATCGTCGGCTTCGGCGAGGGGCTGGTCGGGCGGCTATTGATGGTGGACGCCCGCGCGATGCGGTTCGAGACCCTGCGCTACCGGCGCGATCCGCTCAATCCGCTCAACGGCGATGCGCTCGTGATCACCGATCTGAGCGCGCATCGCTGAGGCCGGTTCGCCTATCTGCTCGCCTTGCGCCTTGTGCCGTTCTGGCGGTGCCGATCCGGGGCGAACGCGCGAACCAGTCGCCGCATGGCGCGGTGGGCATGGCTTTCGATTTCCTGGGCGGTCGGCGGGGGGATCGCGCCGATCAAGGCGCGCATGAACAGTTCACCCTGCAGCAGACCGATCAGGCTGTGGCCGTATTCTTCCGGGTCGTCGATCTCGATCAGCCCCTGTTGCACCAGGCGCCGCGAAATCAGGTGTCCTGATCTGACGCCATGATCGCGGGTGAAACTGCTGAATATCTTGCCGATTTCGGGCAGTCTGCCGCCTTCCGCCACGGCGATGCGAAACAGCGCCAGCTTTTCCGGCTGCAGCATCTGAGCGAGCAGGCGCGCCGCGAAGCGATGCAGCGCGGCGAGCGGATCGAGGGTTGGATCACGGATGATGGCGTCCAGCGCATCGGTGCCCTGGCGGGTCCCCCACGCGGTCAGGGCCTGGAACAGGACTTCCTTGCTCTCGAAGCGGGAGTAGAGCGTCGTCTTCGAAGCGCGCGCCCGGCTGGCGACGTCGAGCATGGTCGCGCCATGGAAGCCTTTTTCCGTGAAAACCGCAAAGGCGGCGCGGAGAATCTCCTCGTCCCTGGGATCGGCAGCCCCCTCGGGCGAAACCGCCGCGGTTGGCGGCTGACCGGGCTTCGCACGTGACGCTCGTCTTGACTTAGTACCCATGGGTACCGTATAGCGAGTACCGGCCGGTACTCAAAATCGATTGGCAGGCCCATGATGACCAGTTCGCCGGGGACCAAATCGTCGCTGCGGCTGCCGCCCGGCATTCTCCAGCCCTTCCCGTTGCGGTTTCGGCAGGACGATCTGCACGTCATGGCCTTCTTCGAAGGCCATCGGGAATACGAGGCTGTCGAGGCCATGATCCGGGTTCAAGCCGGTGGCGGATATTGCATCCGCGCGATCATCACGCGCCACGACCAATCGCAGGTAGACCACGTCAATGATGATGCCCTGCTGGCCGATTTCCACGGCACTGAGCGCGAGCTTTGTCGTCGTGAGATCGATTTCGAGATGCTCTCATCGGGCGACGGACGCCGGGCACGGCTGGCGTTCCTGTCGCAGGCCGGAGAGCGCGTCGTTCTTGACGTCATGACGGCCGGCGCGCCCGACCCCAAACGTGGCGGACTGAGCGATCCTGGCGGGCATTCCGCGAGCAGCGCCTTGCCGATCATGTGGCGTGGCGCAACCGCGCTGGCCGACCCTCGAACGAAAGTGACGATCGACGGCGTCGAATATTGCATGGCCGTAAAAATCCGCGCCGCGGCTTTCATCACGGAAGGTCATTCCATGGGAGTGATCCGGGCTGGAACATGTACGACAAGGCTGTTGCAGAACCCGGATCGTTTCGAGGTCGGGGCCGAATGGATCCAGCAATCCGGTGAGCGCAGAACGACCTATCGGATAACAGCACGAGATGCCGACGGTGCGTTGCGGATCGCCAGGCTCGACAGATCTGGCGAAACTATCACCGCCTACGCCAGCGGTGGCAGGTTCGAGACTACGCGGATCAGCCTGGGCCGCGAGGCCGGCCATGCGGGCAGTCTTGTCCTCGCATTCGACCGCGACGCCGGCTTCAGCCTGTCGATCGACGAAGGGCAGGACATCGTCTCTGGCCGTCTGCAGATCACGGAGCGCAGCGACGGCACCGTCATCAGCCTCACGCCTCTGCGACCGGACTGGGCGGCCGAGCGGGTGGTGCGTGTCGCCTGCCTGACGGCCGGCGATCAGGTCAGCTTTGTCACCACGATAGATCCGGCCTGAAGATCCGATGCCGGCGCCGGCGGGTGCGAGGCTCCCGCGCCGATGCGCTTCGTCTGCAAGAGCCCGTGCGCGCCTTACGCCTGCTTGCGCTTTTCGCTGTCGAGATGCGCGAGTTGCGCTTGAGGGTAGCGCGCACCCGCTGCGGCGCCGACAGGAATCGCCTCGGCCAGGGCGGCGAGTTGCGCCGGCGTCAAACCGACCGCGATCGCGCCAAGTGCCTCGCTCAGGCGGTCACTGCGCCGTGCCCCGATCACCGGGACGATGTCGGTTCCCTGCGCCAGCACCCAGGCGATCGCAAGCTGCGCGACCGAGGCGCCGACATCGTCGGCGATGCCACGCAGCCTTTCGACCAGCGCCAGGTTGCTCTCCAGATTCTTGCCCTGGAAGCGTGGACTCATGTGGCGGAAATCGCCGCCAGCGGCCCGGTTCTGCGACCAGTGCCCGCTGATCAGGCCGCGCGACAGCACGCCATAGGCGGTGACGCCGATGCCGAGCTCGCGGCAGGTCGGCAGAATATCGTCCTCGATGCCGCGCGAGATCAGCGAATATTCGATCTGCAAATCGCTGATCGGGTGCACCGCATGGGCGCGGCGGATGGTCTCGGCGCCGACCTCCGACAGACCGATGAACCGGACATATCCGGCCTTCACCATCTCGGCGATGGCGCCGATGGTCTCCTCGATCGGCACCATCGGGTCGAGCCGCGCCGGGCGGTAGATATCGATGTGGTCGGCGCCAAGCCGCTGCAGCGAGTAGGCCAGAAAATTCTTCACCGCTGCCGGACGGCCGTCATAGCCCGACCAGCCCTGTGCCGGATCGCGCAGCGCGCCGAACTTGACGCTGATCAGGGCGTTGTCGCGACGATGGTTCGCCAGCGCCTCGCCGATCAGCATTTCGTTGTGGCCCATGCCGTAGAAGTCGCCGGTATCGAGCAGCGTCACGCCGGCCTCCAGCGCCGCGTGGATGGTGGCGATGCTTTCGCCGCGGTCGGCGGGGCCGTACATGCCGGACATGCCCATGCAGCCCAGTCCGACAACCGAGACATCGGGACCCTGGCGGCCAAGTTTGCGGTGTTGCATGGTTTTCGCTCCTCGAAATTTGGGCGCGTTGCGAACCATTTTTGGTTCGGCGCGACCGCTGCGCCGCTGATATGGCGCCAACTCATTGCGGCGATAAGCTGGACAATGGAGAATGGCCTGTTCAATATATCGAACAATGCAGGATTTCGATCTTCGCGACCTCGAGGCGTTCGTCGCCGTGGCCCGCACCCGGAACTTCCGGCGGGCGGCGACGGAGCGGCGCGTCTCGGTTTCGAGCCTGAGCCAGCGGCTGCGCGACATGGAAGCGCGGCTAGGTGTCCGCCTGATGAACCGCACCACGCGCAGCGTCGCGCTCACCGAGGCCGGCGAACTGCTTCTGGCCGGCGTCGGACCCGCGATGCAGGATGTCGGCGCGGCGCTGGACAGGGTGCGCGGCCTGCGCGACGTGCCGTCGGGGCGTTTGCGCATCAACGCGCCGCCGCCGGCAATCGACCTGGTGCTGGCGCCGATGGTTGCGCCGTTTCTCGAGGCCCATCCGAAAATTGTCATGGAGATCGTCGCCGACAGCTCGCTGATCGACATCGTCGAGGCCGGCTTCGATGCCGGCGTGCGCTATGGCGAGCACCTGGCGCAGGACATGGTCGCGATCTCGCTCGGGGCGCCGCAACGCTACGCGGTGGTGGCCTCGCCGCAATATATTGCACAGCACGGCCGGCCGAAGCAGCCGAAGGATCTGCTGCATCATGCCTGCATCCGCGCTCGATTCGGCAGCGGGGCGATGCTGGATTGGGAATTCGAGCAGGCCGGTCGCGTGGTCAAGGTGGCGCCCTCCGGCCCGCTGCTCTCGACCTATTCGACGCTGCAGATGAAGGCTGCCATCGACGGCCTCGGATTCGTCATGGCATTCGAGGGCTACGTCCGCGACGCGGTGAAAGCCGGCGTGCTGGTCAGCGTGCTCGACGACTGGTGCGCGCCGTTTCCCGGGCCGTTTCTGTATTATCCGAGCCGCCGCCAGCCGCCGCCGGCGCTGGGTGCCTTCATCGCCTTCGTGGCGCAATGGCGCAGGCAGCAGCGTAGACCAGCGGAAACATCCTACAGCATGCTCGGCAGCACGCGGTCCGGCGGCTTGTGATTGTCGAGGAAGGTCCTGATGTTGATGATGACCTTCTCGCCCATCTCGACACGGCCTTCGATGGTGGCCGAGCCCATATGCGGCAGCAGGGTGACCTTGCCGGCCTTCGCCAGCCGCACCAGTTTCGGATTGACAGCCGGCTCGTGCTCGTAGACGTCGAGGCCGGCGCCGGCGATCTCGCCGGCTTCGATCAGCTTGGTCAGCGTCTCCTCGTCGATCACCTCGCCGCGCGCGGTGTTGACGATATAGGCGTCCTTGCGGATCAGCTTGAGGCGCCGCGCCGACAACAGGTGAAACGTCGCCGGCGTGTGCGGACAATTCACCGAGATGATGTCCATCCGCGCCAGCATCTGGTCGAGGCTTTCCCAATAGGTCGCGCCCAGTTCCTCGGCGATGCGCGGCGCCACCGGACGGCGGTTGTGGTAGTGGATCTGCAGGCCGAAGGAACGGGCGCGGCGCGCCACCGCCTGGCCGATGCGGCCCATGCCGATGATGCCGAGCCGCTTGCCGCCGATGCGGTGGCCGAGCATCCAGGTCGGCGACCAGCCGGGCCAGTTCTTGCCCTCGGGGATGATCGAGGCGCCCTCGATCAGCCGCCGCGGGACCGCCAGGATCAGCGCCATGGTCATGTCGGCGGTGTCTTCGGTCAGCACCTTCGGCGTGTTGGTCACGGTGATGCCGCGCGCATGGGCGGCAACCACATCGATATTGTCGACGCCGTTGCCGAAATTGGCGATCAGTCTCAGCTTGCAGTCGGGATGCTTGAGCAGCTCTTCGGTGATCTCGTCGGTGACGGTGGGTACCAGGACGTCGGCCGAACGGACCGCATCGGCGATCTGCTCCGGGGTCAGCGGCGTATCGTCGAGATTGAGCCGGGCGTCGAACAGTTCGCGCATCCGCGTCTCGATCGAGTCCGGCAGTTTGCGGGTGACAACAACGAGAGGCTTTTTCTTAACCGACATGTCCTGCTCTCATGAGGCTTTGGAGCTCACAATGGCCTCGCCGTTCAGACCTCATTAACCCGGTTGTTCGACACTGCGGCTGCGCGCGGTCCCGGCGTTTCCCTGGGTTCCCCGGATGCTTCCCCTGGATTGGCCGGAGGAACGTTCGGGCTCGTCTTGGTTGTTGGCGTTCCGTCCTCTCTAGCAGAAGACCGGCCCAAGACAAGAACCCCGAAACGACAAGATGGGCGGCCGGCGCGGGGCTGGGGGCAAGGCGTTGGTTGGCGATTTGGCTCAAAGAATTTGAGTTGGGATCTCGGCAGGAGACGAGTGGATGGTGTTGAGGCATTTTTGTTCGGTCGCGGTCCTGGCGGGCGCGTTGCTGGGCGCATCGGTCAGTTCGGGATTCTCGGCGAAGGATTCCGCCGTTACCACCAGCGGATTGCCGGTGCCGCGCTATGTCAGCCTGAAATCCGACCACGTGAATGTCAGGGCCGGTCCCACCAAGGACAATGACGTCGCCTGGGTCTACACCCGCTCCGGCCTGCCGGTCGAAATCACCGCCGAATTCGAGAACTGGCGCCGGGTGCGGGATTCCGAGGGCGCCGAGGGCTGGGTCTATCATTCGCTGCTGTCGGGTCGCCGCACCGCGGTCATCACCATGAAGAGCAAGGACGAGTTCGCGCCGCTCTACGATCGCGCCGATCCGACCAGCGCGATCGCCGCACGGCTGCAGGCCGGCGTCGTGGCCCAGGTCAAGCGCTGCGCGGCCGGCTGGTGCCATGTCAGCGGCGAGGGCTTCGATGGCTGGATCGAGCAGCAGCGGCTCTGGGGCGTCTATGCCGACGAAAAGGTGGATTGAGCTCGCTGCCGGCGCCGGGCCCGGCAACCCATCCACTCCGAAAAGCGCTGGATGAAGATCGATCAGGGGCGGGCTCAAGCCCGTCCAGGCGCGCCGTCCTGAATCAGCGTTTCTTGCGCAGCCGGACCACCATGTCGACCCGGGCGATCTCGTAGCCCTCGGGAACCTCGGGCATCTTCTGCAGCACCAGATGCGGATCCGGGATGTCGACCAGTTCGTGATTGTTTTCGAGATAGAAATGGTGATGCGCGGTCACGTTGGTGTCGAAGTAGGTCTTGGTGCCGTCGACGCTGACCTGGCGCAGCAAGCCCGCATCGGTGAGCTGATTGAGGGTGTTGTAGACGGTGGCGAGCGACACCGGGACCTTGGCCAGGGTGGCTTCCTCGTAGAGCATTTCCGCGGTGAGATGGCGCGCGCCCTTGCCGAACAACAGCCAGCCCAGCGCCATGCGTTGACGGGTCGGGCGCAGCCCTGCGGCCTGCAGCATTTCATTGACGTCGTGCCAGGGACAGCCGGTCAGCGCCGGCTGGCGTCCGGTCCCATGGGCTGCGGCAATGACTGCGTCACCCTTCGAAAGCGAACCGTCGTCGATCATTTCCACGGCAAATACCACACTCGTTATCTCGACCCTACCGCAGTGGAATATAAGAAGGAAAATCGTCAGATGCAAGTTTTTCGCAACTAGAGCCAACCCAGGGTTAAGGCAGCCGGACTCGCCGGTGCCGCGATTTAGCCTTGTCGTGGTGCTTTGCCGCTTGGCGAGCCTATGATAGAGAGCCCGCGGTCCCGTTGGTGCAAGTGGGCAAGGGCGAGCGCCGGTTGCCGCAGGGGGCTCTCGACCTGCGGATTTCGTGCCGATCTGCGACAATCGACGCATCGGCCAGGCAAAACGGGGCCTTTTCGCGCAAAAGTATCGAGATTTTGAAAGGCTGAGCAGGATGCTGGATCGCCGCGGCGGTTACGAATATGAGGATTTGCTGGCGTGCGCTCGCGGCGAGCTGTTTGGCCCCGGAAACGCGCAATTGCCGCTGCCGCCGATGCTGATGTTCGACCGTATCAGCGAGATATCCGCGACCGGCGGCGAGCATGGCAGGGGTGTGATTCGCGCCGAACTCGACGTGAAGCCGGATCTTTGGTTCTTCGGCTGCCATTTCAAGGGCGATCCGGTGATGCCCGGATGCCTTGGGCTCGATGCGCTGTGGCAGATGGTCGGCTTCTTTCTGGGCTGGAGCGGGGGCGAGGGCCGCGGCCGGGCGCTGGGTCTCGGCGAGCTCAAGCTTTCCGGACAGGTGATGCCGACCGTTCGCAAGATTGTGTACAACGTCGACATCAAGCGCGTGATGCGTTTAAAGCTCGTTTTAGGCATCGCCGACGGGTGGCTTTCGGCCGATGACGAGATTATCTATCGCGCGAAGGATTTGAAGGTCGGGCTGTTCAAGCAGGATGCCGCAGCGCAGCCGGGTAGCTAGGCCCGGCCGGTCGGGCAACATTCGGTTGACGCCGGCTATCTTACAAAAACGCAACGACAGGGCGAGGCGATCATGAGGCGGGTTGTCATCACGGGGATGGGTATTGTCTCATCCATCGGAAACAACACCCAGGAAGTGCTTGCGAGCCTCCATGAGGCGAAGTCCGGAATCACCCGCGCCGACAAATATGCCGAGCTCGGTTTCCGCTCCCAGGTGCAGGGCGCCCCCACGCTCGACCCGGTCGGCCTGATAGATCGGCGCGCGATGCGCTTCCTCGGCGAGGGCGCGGCCTGGAATCACGTCGCGATGGAACAGGCGATCCAGGATTCCGGCCTCGAGCCTGCGGAGGTTTCCAATATTCGGACCGGCATCATCATGGGTTCGGGCGGCCCGTCGGCCCGCACCATCGTCGAGGCGGCCGATATCACCCGCAGCAAGGGACCCAAGCGGGTCGGGCCGTTCGCGGTGCCGAAGGCGATGTCGTCGACCGCATCGGCGACGCTCGCGACCTGGTTCAAGATCAAGGGCGTGAACTATTCGATCTCGTCGGCCTGCGCCACCTCGAACCATTGCATCGGCAACGCCTACGAGACCATCCAGATCGGCAAGCAGGACATCATTTTTGCCGGCGGCTGCGAGGAGCTCGACTGGTCGCTGTCGGTGCTGTTCGACGCCATGGGCGCGATGTCGTCGAAATACAACGATACGCCGGCAACCGCGTCGCGGCCTTACGACGTCAGCCGCGACGGCTTCGTCATCGCCGGCGGCGCCGGCGTGGTGGTGCTGGAGGAGCTCGAGCATGCCCAGGCGCGCGGCGCCCGCATCTACGGCGAAATCGTCGGCTACGGCGCGACCTCCGACGGCTACGACATGGTGGCGCCGTCGGGCGAGGGCGCCGAGCGCTGCATGCGGATGGCGATGGCAACGGTCGACACCAGAATCGATTACATCAACCCGCACGCCACCTCGACGCCGGCCGGCGATCCGCCGGAAATCGAGGCGATCCGCAAGGTGTTCGGAGTTGGCGAAAAATGCCCGCCGATTTCCGCGACCAAGGCGCTGACCGGACACTCGCTCGGCGCCACCGGCGTGCAGGAGGCGATCTATTCGCTGTTGATGATGAAGAACTCCTTCATCTGCGAAAGCGCCAACATCACCGAGCTCGATCCGGTTTTCGCCGACATGCCGATCGTGCGCAAGCGCATCGACAACGCCAGGCTGGGAACCGTGCTTTCGAACTCGTTCGGGTTCGGCGGCACCAACGCCACGCTGGTGTTCAGGCGGATGGATGCGTGACATTCGAGCGAACTGAATACCTCAATTCACCGTCATGGCCGGGCAGAACCGCAAGGCGCGTCTTCGCGCTGGATGTCCCGGTCATCCATGGCTTGATCCCCGGGGGATCCGAAGCACGTGGATGCCGGGGACAGACCCGGGCATGACGCAACCGAGAGCACGGCCGATATGCAGGACCTGATGAAGGGCAAGCGCGGGCTGATCATGGGCGTCGCCAATGATCATTCGATCGCCTGGGGCATTGCCAAGGTACTGGCGGCGCAGGGCGCCGAGCTGGCCTTTACCTACCAGGGCGAGGCGCTGGGCAAGCGGGTCAAGCCGCTGGCCGAACAGCTCGGGGTTTCCCAGGTATTGCCCTGCGATGTCGAGGATATCGCCAGCGTCGATTCCGTGTTCGAGGCGCTGCGCGCCCGGTGGGGCCATCTGGATTTCCTGGTCCACGCCATCGCGTTCTCCGACAAGAACGAGCTGAAGGGCCGCTATGCCGACACCAGCCGGGAAAATTTCTCGCGCACCATGCTGATCTCCTGCTTTTCCTTCACCGAACTGGCCAGGCGCGCCGCCGCGCTGATGCCGGAAACCGGCGGCGCCATGATCACGCTGACCTATGGCGGCTCGACCCGGGTGATGCCGAATTACAACGTGATGGGCGTCGCCAAGGCGGCGCTGGAAGCCTCGGTGCGCTATCTCGCCGCCGATTTCGGTTCGCGCGCGATTCGCGTCAATGCCATCTCCGCCGGGCCGATCCGCACTTTGGCCGGCGCCGGCGTCGCCGGCGCTCGCCAGATGTTCAACTTCCAGCAGCGCCATGCGCCGCTGAAGCGAACCGTTTCGATCGAGGAAGTCGGCGGCGCGGCGCTGTATCTGTTGTCGGATCTGTCCACCGGCGTCACCGGCGACATTCACTTCGTCGATTCAGGATACAACATCATTTCGATGCCGCAGCCGGACGATTTGAAGGCCGCGGAGCAGGATCACACCGCCTGACGCTCCTACCCCGCCGCGATCGCGGCGGCGCGCTGGAACGCCGGCCGCGCCCCGCAAGCGTCGATGTAGCGGTCGAAGGATGGCCGCGACGGCACCATCTTGAACAGCCGCACCGCGAAATTCAGCCCCGAGCCGATCGCGACGTCGGCTGCCGAGAAGGCCTCGCCGAGGATCCACGGTCCCTTCGCCAGCGCGGCGTCCAGCACGTCGAACACGCGCTGCGCATCGCCCCAGCCCGCCGACACCGGGTTCATCTCGATCTTGGTCGCGACCTGCACCATCGCCGGCTCGATGCAGCCAGGTGCAAAGAACAGCCAGTAGAGATATTTCGCGCGCAAGGGATCGCCCGGCGGCGGCGCCAGCCCGGCGTCGGGATAGCGCTCGGCGACATAGGCGCAGATCGCGGCGGCCTCCGCCAGCGTCGCCTCGCCGTCCCTCAGCGCCGGCACCTTTCCCATTGGATTGATCGCGAGGAATTCCGGCGATTTCTGTGCGCCGGTGGAAATGTCGGTCAGCACGCGCTGATAGGGCTGGCCGGTTTCCTCCATCAGCCAGAGCGTGGAAAACGACCGCGAGCGCGGCGACCAGTATAGCTGCATCATCTCAAGTCTCCTTCCTTGGTCCAGCGGTAATATTTCATCACGAAGCCGGTCATCGGCTCGACCGCTTGCTTTTCAAACACAAAGCCTTCGCGCTCGTACCAGCGCCATGCCCTGGTGTTCTCGCGCACGCAGCGCAGCTCAATTTCATCCGGCAAATGGGTTCGCGTGAAGGCGAGCAAACGGCGGCCGAGACCGCGGCCCTGATATTCGGGTGCGACGAACAGCTGGTCGAGATAGCGCTTGGGCAGATGCAGCGCCAGCATCGCCGCAAGCTTTCCCTCGTGCTCGGCGACAAACAGGGTCCAGCCCTGCTCGACCTCTAGCGGCACCCGCGCGCGCAGCTTCGCCAGCAGGAAATTGCCGGCCTCCTCGAGCCCGGTGGAGACCCAGCTGTCCATCCAGACCCGGGCGATCTCGTCATATTCGTCCGGCCGGGCGGGGCGAATGGTCGGCGGCGGCATGGCATGACCTTGTTGCGGCCCCGGCATCGCCCACCTTGTTCGCCGTCCCGGGGCGGGGCCCGTCGGAGCAATACATCAATTGTCTCCCGGTCCGATAGGCCTGTGCCTTGCTTCCGCCAGCCGGTCCGGCGATGCGCCCGATGCTACCCGCGCCAACGAAAAGGGGCGGCCTCGCGGCCGCCCCTTCGCTATTGGTTATTGAGCGTCGCGATTACTCGCCGGCGGCTTCGCGCGGCGCGTCGGTCTTCTGCTTGGCCTCGAGGTCCTCACCGGTCACCTGGTCGACCGCCTTCATCGACAGCCGGGTCTTGCCGCGATCGTCGAAGCCGAGCAGCTTGACCTTGACCTTGTCGCCTTCCTTGACGACGTCGGAGGTCTTCTGCACCCGGTTGGAGGCGAGCTGGCTGATGTGAACGAGGCCGTCCTTGGCGCCGAAGAAGTTTACGAAGGCGCCGAACTCCATCACCTTGACCACGGTGCCGTCATAGATCTGGCCGAGTTCCGGATCGGAGGCGATCGACTTGATCCACTTGATCGCGGCCTTGATCGATTCGCCGTCGGCGGAGGCGACCTTGACGGTGCCGTCGTCGTCGATATTGACCTTGGCGCCGGTCTTTTCCACGATCTCGCGGATCACCTTGCCGCCGGTGCCGATCACTTCGCGGATCTTGTCGGTCGGGATCTTGAAGGTCTCGATCCGCGGCGCGTATTCGCCGAGTTCGGCGCGCGCGGCGGTCAGCGCCTTGGACATCTCGCCCAGGATATGGATGCGGCCGTCCTTGGCCTGGCCGAGCGCGACCTTCATGATCTCCTCGGTGATGCCGGCGATCTTGATGTCCATCTGCAGCGAGGTGATGCCGATGTCGGTGCCGGCAACCTTGAAGTCCATGTCGCCGAGATGATCCTCGTCGCCGAGAATGTCCGACAGCACGGCAAAGCGCGAACCTTCCAGGATCAGCCCCATGGCGATGCCCGCGGTCGGCCGCTTCAGCGGCACGCCGGCATCCATCAGCGACAGCGAGGCGCCGCACACCGAAGCCATCGAGGACGATCCGTTCGACTCGGTGATCTCCGAGACCACCCGCACGGTGTAGGGGAATTCGTGATGCGGCGGCAGCACCGGGTGGATCGCGCGCCAGGCGAGCTTGCCGTGGCCGATTTCACGCCGCTTGGTGCCGCCCATGCGTCCGGTTTCGCCGACCGAGTAGGGAGGAAAGTTGTAGTGCAGCAGGAACTGCTCCTTGTAGGTGCCCGACAGCGAGTCGATGTACTGCTCGTCCTCGCCGGTGCCCAGCGTGGTCACCACCAGCGCCTGGGTTTCGCCGCGGGTGAACAGCGCCGAGCCGTGGGCGCGCGGCAGCACGCCGACTTCGGCGATGATCTGGCGCACGGTCTTGGAATCGCGGCCGTCGATGCGCTTGCCGGTGTCGAGAATGTTCCAGCGCACGATCTTGGCTTCCAGCTCCTTGAACACGCCGGCGATCCGCAGCTTGTCGTATTTCGGCTCCTGGCCTTCCGGGAAGTAGTGCGCCATCACCTTTTCCTTGGCCTTGCCGACCGCCGCATAGCGGTCCTGCTTGACCGGGATCGCGTAGGCGGCGCGCAGGTCGGCCTCGATCAGGCCGAGGATTTCCTTCTCCAGCACGCTCTCGTCGACGATCTTGACTTCGCGCGGCTCCTTGGCGGCCTTCTCGGCGAGCTCGATGATCGCCTTCACCACCGGCTGGAAATGCCGGTGTCCGAACATCACCGCGCCGAGCATGATGTCCTCGTTGAGCTCCTTGGCTTCCGATTCCACCATCAGCACGGCGTCGGCGGTGCCGGCGACCACCAGGTCGAGCTGGGTCTCGACCATTTCGTCGAGCGTCGGGTTGAGCACATATTCGTCATTGATGAAGCCGACGCGGGCGGCGCCGATCGGACCCTTGAAAGGGGCGCCGGAAATCGTCAGCGCCGCGGAGGCGGCGACCAGCGCCAGGATGTCGGGGTCGTTTTCCATGTCGTGCGACAGCACCGTGACGATGACCTGGGTCTCGTTGCGCCAGCCGTCGACGAACAGGGGGCGGATCGGACGATCGATCAGGCGGGAAACCAGGGTTTCCTTCTCGGTGGGCCGACCTTCGCGCTTGAAGTAGCCGCCGGGAATGCGGCCGGCGGCGTAGGTCTTCTCGATGTAATCGACGGTCAGCGGCAGGAAGTCGACGCCTTCGCGCGGCGTCTTGGCGGCGACCACGGTGGCGAGCACGACGGTCTCGCCATAGGTGGCGAGCACCGCGCCGTCGGCCTGACGGGCGATCTTGCCGGTTTCAAGCCTGAGGGGACGGCCACCCCAGTCGATCTCGACTGAATGAATTTTGAACATTTTCTTTTCGTCTTTCATGGGTTCGCGAAAGCATGGACGCCGAACGAAAAGACCATGCGCAAGATTGCCGGACGCTGATCGCGGCTTTTGCGGTCTCAGCGTCCGGCGATCCTGCCATGGTCTTTGTGTTTCGAATGGCGTCCATCCTTCCGATGGTACGGGCATCTTGCCCGTGACGCCCAGCCGCCGGATTGCGGTTGGACGTTGTTGCGCATGATCATCCCCGAACGCCGCAAGCGGTTTTCGGGATCATGCGTCGGCGCGGACATTTGTCGGGTCCGCGCGCCAAAGCGCGCGCGAGATGCGCGCGTGAACTGTACTCAACGGCGAATGTTGTGCTTTTCCAACAGCGCCTTGTAACGCGCCTCGTCCTTCCGCTTGATGTAATCGAGCAGCGAACGGCGGGTGGCGACCATCTTCAAGAGGCCCCGCCGCGAATGGTTGTCCTTCACGTGGGATTTGAAATGTCCGGTGAGGTTGTTGATGCGTTCCGACAGGATCGCGACCTGAACCTCCGGCGAGCCGGTGTCGCCGGCCTTGTTGGCATTGGTCTTGATGACTTCCGCTTTGCGTTCTGCGGTAATCGACATCGTCAAACACTTTCGTTGCGACCGGAACTGGCGGTCAGTCCGGTCAGGTTGAACACGCGCTTGGGGATGAGCTCGCCATTGCCAATTTCGGCGAGGGCCAGAAGCCGGCCTGCCACCGTGACATAGACTGTGCCGCTACAATTGGGCGCATCCCGTCCGCGCAACAAAACGGCCTGGCCCCGGTGGAGCCTTGCCGCATCAGCCCGTGTGACGGCCAGTGCCGGGATGTCGTCCAGCGCGGTCTCAACGGGCAAAAGCGCGTCGGCGAGGCTGCCCTCGCCAGACGCGGCTCTATCGCACAAAGCCTCCAACTGTTCCAGCGGAATCATGTCCGCCTCGCCGAACGGACCGACCAGCGTTCGCCGCAGCGCACAAATATGGCCGTAACAGCCGAGGATCCGGCCGATATCACGGGCGAGCGCCCGTACATAGGTTCCCTTGCCGCATTCGGCATCGAACACCGAATGGCTGTTATCTAGTTGATCTACAAGGGATAAATGATGAATCTCGACCGGCCGCGGCTTCAGGTCGACGACTTCGCCGTCGCGCGCCAGATCATAGGCGCGCTCGCCCTGGATCTTGATCGCGGAATATTGCGGCGGGGTCTGCTCGATCATCCCGGTAAATTGCGGCAGCAGGCCGCAAATCGCCTCGGCGGAGGGCCTGAGCTCGCTGCTTTTGGTGACACGGCCCTCGGTATCGTCGGTATCGCGTTCCTCGCCCCAGCACACCGTGAAACGATAGCGCTTGCGGCCGTCCATCACGAACGGGACGGTCTTGGTGGCCTCGCCCATGGCGATCGGCAGTCCGCCGGAAGCGAGCGGATCGAGCGTGCCGGCGTGACCGGCGCGCTTGGCCTGGAACAGCCGCTTCACGACCGCGACCGCCTGGGTCGAGGTCATGCCGATCGGCTTGTCGAGCACCACCCAGCCGTGCACGTCGCGCTTGTCGCGCCGCGGCTGGCCGTTGTGACGCTGTTTGCCGCCGCGCCCCTGCGGCTGCCGCTGAGCTTGCGCGGAAGGGTCGGCGCCGTCGGCATCCGGGAAATTGCCTTCGGCAGCGGGCAAAATATTTTTTTCCTTGTGGTCCGAATCGCCGATCGGCGGCGCGATCACGCCGGTTGCGGTGGTCACGATCATCAGTTCTTGTCCGAATCTGGTGCGAGGTCTCTTTGCACCGCAGGTGTTCGCAATAATTTCTCTATTCGTTCTGCTTCGTCGAATCGTTCGTCGACGCGGAAGCGGATATCAGGCGCAAATTTTAAGTTAACGCGCCGCGCGGTCTCGCCGCGCAGGAACTTCTTGTTGCGCTCCAGCGCCGCGATCACCTTGTCGATGTCGCGGCCGCCGAGCGGCATCACATAGATGGTCGCCAGCTTCAGGTCGGGCGACATCCGCACCTCGGGCACGGTGATGATGTGGCCCTCGAGGTCGGGGTCGTGCACGCCGCCCTGAGAAAGGATCTCGGCGATGGCGTGGCGCACGATTTCGCCGACCCGCAACTGGCGCTGCGAGCCGCCGGGGGCGGAATCCTTCTTGTGGTGGCCTGGCATCTTATCACCGGTCATGCCCGGGCCTGGCCCGGGCATCCATCGTTGTTGGCAAGGGTCCGCCTCTGGCGGGTGGTTTGCCGGGCCACAGCGCGAAACGCGCGTCTATGGCCCGGCAACGACGAAAACAGACCAGCGCGCCTGCAAGACTCGGACTTACAGAGAGCGCTGGATCGTCTCCACGCGATAACACTCGATGACGTCGCCGGCGCGCATGTCGCCGTAATTCTCGAACGCCATGCCGCATTCCTGGCCCGAGGCGACTTCCTTCACTTCGTCCTTGAAGCGCTTGAGGGTCGACAGCTTGCCTTCGTGCACCACCACATTGTCGCGGATCAGGCGGACATTGGCGCCGCGTTCCACGGTCCCGTCGGTGACGCGGCAGCCCGCGACCTTGCCGACCTTGGAAATGTTGAACACTTCCAGGATCAGGGCATTGCCCAGCATGGTCTCGCGCAGCGTCGGCGCCAGCAGGCCCGACATCGCCTTCTTCACGTCGTCCACGAGGTCGTAGATGATGTTGTAGTAGCGGATCTCGATGCCGTTGCGCTTGGCGGCGGCGGCGGCTTCCTTGTGGGCGCGAACGTTGAAGCCGATGATGGCGGCGTTGAAGCCTTCCGCCAGCGTGACGTCGGATTCGCTGATCCCGCCGACGCCGGCATGCAGGATGCGGGCGGCGACTTCGTCGGTGCCGAGCTTTTCCAGCGATCCCAGGATCGCTTCCAGCGATCCTTGCACGTCGGCCTTGATGATCAGCGGGAAATCCTTGCGGCCCGAGGTCTTGAGCTGCGACATCATCTGTTCGAGCGAGCCGCGCATGCCGGAAATGCTGGCGGCGGCGTTCTCGCGCTTCTGATGGGCACGATAGCTCGTGACCTGGCGGGCGCGGGCTTCGTTCTCGACCACCGCGAGGCGGTCGCCGGCTTCCGGAGGCCCGTTGAAGCCGAGCACCTCGACCGGCACCGAAGGTCCGGCTTCGTCGATGGTCTCGCCCTGATCCGAGATCAGCGCGCGGACCCGGCCCATCTCGGCGCCGGCCACCACGATGTCGCCGACCCGCAGCGTTCCGCGCTGCACCAGCACGGTGGCCACCGGACCGCGGCCGCGGTCGAGCTTGGCTTCGATCACGGTGCCCTCGGCGGGACGCGAGACATTGGTCTTGAGGTCGAGCAGTTCGGCCTGCAGCGCGATCATTTCCAGGAGCTTGTCGAGATTGGTCTTGTTCTTGGCGGAAACCTCGACGTCGACGACGTCGCCGCCCAGCGATTCGACCTGGACCTCGTGCTGCAGCAGCTCGGTGCGCACCCGTTCCGGCCGCGCGTCGGGCTTGTCGATCTTGTTGATCGCCACGATCATCGGAACCTTGGCGGCCTTGGCGTGATTGATCGCCTCGATGGTCTGCGGCATGACGCCGTCGTCCGCCGCCACCACCAGGACGACGATATCGGTGACCTTGGCGCCACGGGCGCGCATCGCGGTGAAGGCGGCGTGGCCCGGGGTATCGATGAAGGTGATCTTCTTGCCGCTTTCCGGCGAGGTCACCTGATAGGCGCCGATATGCTGGGTGATGCCGCCGGCTTCGCCGGACACCACATTGGCATGGCGCAGCGCATCGAGCAGCGAGGTCTTGCCGTGGTCGACATGGCCCATCACGGTCACCACGGGCGAACGCGGCTCGGTATCGGTGGAGTCGTCGACGATATCGAACAGGCCTTCCTCGACGTCGGACGCCGCCACCCGCTTGACGGTGTGGCCGAGTTCCTCGGCGATCAGCTGCGCGGTGTCGGCATCGATCACGTCGGTGATCTTGTGCATCGCGCCCTGCTTCATCAGCAGCCGGATGACGTCGACGGCGCGCTCGGACATCCGGTTGGCGAGTTCCTGGATGTTGATGGCTTCCGGGATGATCACCTCGCGAACCAGCTTTTCCTTGGGTTCGTTGGCCTGATGGCCCTTCAGCCGCTGGGTGCGGCGGCGGAACGACGCGATCGAACGCTCGCGGACGTCGTCGGCATTGAGCGCGGTGACCAGCGTCAGCCGCCCGCGCTGCTTGGCCGGTGCCGGCTTGGCGGTGGCCTTGGGCGGGGTTGCCGGGCGGACGGCGCCGCCTGGGCCACGACGGATCTGGCGCGGACCTTCATCCTCGTCGGTAATGTCGGCGGCGACGCCGGGGGCGCGTGCGGCCGGGGCCGCGGCGCGGGCCGCGGTAGCCGCCGTGGCGGCGGCCTTGGCCTCGGCTTCGCCAAACCGCTTCTTGGCCTCGAGTTCGGCCTTGCGCTTGGCTTCCTCGTCCTGGCGGTGGCGTTCTTCCTCGGCCTTGCGGCGGGCCTCGGCGGCTTCGCGCTCGGCCTGCTCGATGCCTTCCTTGCTGTTGCGACGCTTGGCCTCGGCTTCCGCCAGGCGGCGCTCCTCGATGTCGCGAAGCTTGGCGTCGGCAAGCGCGCTGGCGCGCGCGGAGCGCTCGTCCTCGGTCAGCGTGCGCAGCACCACGCCGGAGCCGCCGCGCGGCTGAATCGACGGCGTCGCGGCGCGGGTCATCGGCGCCCTGGCCGCGGGCGCGGCCTTGGCAACGACCGGCTCCGGCGCGGGGGGCGCATCGGTTGCCGGCGCATCGCCGCCGAGCCGGCGCTTGCCGCGCTTTTCGACCACGACCTGCTTGGTCCGGCCGTGGCTGAAGCTCTGGCGCACGGTGCCCTGCTCGACGCGTGGCTTCAGCGTCAAGGTCTTGGTCGGAACACTCAGTGTCTTGTCGCCAGGTGTTTTAGTATCAACCATACAGCAATCCCAATCTTGTTACTTTGTGCGTGTCCGCACCGTCTGTGTCGGCGAATTCAAAGCCGCATTGCCGGCTGTCTTGTCGTCATCCGCCATCCGGTATCGGACCAGGATCTGGCTGCGCGACAGGAACGTCTTGCCCGCGGGACCCGCGAGCAGCGCAGCATGTATCACATTTGACCGGCCAAGTGCCAAATCCAATTGTTCGGAAGTCAGCGCCGTGACCACCGGAATCTCGGCTAATTCTTCCTCGTTCCCGGCATTTTGCCGGGCCACGGCGTCCAATTTCCGGATTCCGTCCGCGGCGCCGTCGGCGGCATGGATCAGGGCCCGGGCCTGCCGCTGCGCCAGGGCGCCCTCGACCTTGCTGAAACCGCAGACCACCTGGCCGGCCTTGGCGGCCATCGCCAGAGCGTCCGTCGCGCCGCGTACCAGCAGGGTTTCGGTGTCCGCCGCCAGGCTCGGCGCGACGCGGACGTCGCGCTTGAAGCCCTTGCCAAACTGGTTACGCCGGGCGGCTTCCGCAACCGCCTGGCGCGTCGCCGACACCCACAATCCGCGGCCGGGAAGCTTGCGCTTGAGATCCGCCACCACCTCGCCGGAGGGGGCGACGACGAACCGGATCAGTTCGTCGATCGGCCGCACCTGCCGCGTGACCGCGCACATCCGCACCGTCGCGGACCTGTCGGTCCGCGGTCCGTTGTCGAGATCGGGGTCGGCGAAGGCAAGCATGGGTATGGCATCGCTCCTAGCATCTGCGCGTTTTCGGCGCGCAGAACCGGTGGTCATTGCAGCAGAACACGCCTCAAACCGGCTGGTTTTCGGGCGTCTCGGCCTCTTCGGTCTTCTTGACGAGGTCGGCCTCGGTGATCCAGCCGGCAATCACGCGCGCCTGCATGATCATGTTCTCCGCGTCGTCGCGCGAGGTCTCGTTTGGATCGAGAATGCCGGGATGCTTGATCGGCTCGCCGCCTTCCTTGCGTTCGGTCCAGCCGACCAGATCGTCGGTGGCGCAACCGGCCAGGTCCTCGACCGTCTTGATTTCGTTCTCGCCGAACTTGACCAGCATCTTCGAGGTCACGCCGGGCACCGTCTTCAGAGCGTCATCCACACCGAGTTCCTTACGTTTGTTTTCAAGTTCGCCTTCGAGCTGTTCGAGATATTCGCGGGCCCGGTTCTGCAATTCGGTCGCGGTTTCGTCGTCAAAACCTTCAATGCCGGCCAGTTCCTTGACGTCGACCATCGCCAGTTCCTCCACCGAGGTGAAGCCTTCCGACGCCAGCAATTGGCCGACGACTTCGTCGACATTCAGCGATTCCATGAACACCCGGGTCGAGTTCTCGAAATCGGCCTGGCGGCGCTCGGATTCTTCCTGCTCGGTGAGAATGTCGATGTCCCAGCCGGTCAGTTGCGAGGCGAGGCGCACATTCTGTCCGCGCCGTCCGATCGCCAGCGACAGCTGGTTATTGGTATCGGGCACCACCACCTCGATGCGCTCGCGGTCCTCGTCGATCACCACCTTGGAGACTTCGGCAGGCGCCAGCGCGTTGACGACGAAGGTGGCGATATCCGGCGACCAGGGGATGATGTCGATCTTTTCGCCCTGCAATTCGTTGACCACGGCCTGCACCCGCGAGCCCCGCATGCCGACGCAGGCGCCGACCGGATCTACCGAGGAATCCCTTGAAATCACGCCGATTTTCGCGCGCGACCCGGGGTCGCGGGCGACCGCCTTGATCTCGACGATGCCGTCATAGATTTCCGGAACCTCCTGCGCGAACAGCTTGGCCATGAATTGCGGATGGGTACGGGAGAGGAAAATCTGCGGCCCCCTGGTTTCGCGCCGGACGTCGAAAATATAGGCACGGACCCGGTCGCCGTTGCGGAAGACCTCGCGCGGCAGCATCTCGTCGCGGCGCACGATGGCCTCGCCGCGGCCCAGATCGACAATGACGCTGCCGTATTCGACGCGCTTGACGATGCCGTTGACGATGTCGCCGATGCGGTCCTTGAATTCCTGGTATTGCCGGTCGCGCTCGGCCTCGCGCACCTTCTGCACGATCACCTGCTTGGCGGATTGCGCCGCGATGCGGCCATATTCCAGCGGCGGCAGGGTGTCGGCGATGGTGTCGCCGACCTGGGCGCCGGGATTGGCGCGCTGGGCGTCGATCAGCGAAATCTGGTTCGACGAATTTTCCACCTGCTCGACCACCAGCATGTGCCGCGACAGCCGCAACTCGCCCTTCTTGGCGTCGATCTCGGCATGGACGTCGGTCTCGCTGCCGTAGCGGGCCCGCGCCGCCTTGGCGATGGCGTCTTCCATCGCCGCGATCACGATGCCGCGGTCGATCGATTTTTCGCGCGCCACCGCATCCGCGATCTGCAGCAGTTCAAGTTTGTTGGCGCTGACAGCTGCCATGGCTCAGTCTCCTTCAGTGGGGTCGATTTCGCCCCGTCGCAACCGTTCGGCGGCGAGACGGTGTTCCTTGGTATTCTTCGGCGCGCTCTTGCGAACGCTCTCCGGCTTCAATTTCGGCTTCGGCTTGTTGCTCCTGGCCGGGTCGCTCTTCCTGGCATGGGGGGGCGGCGGCGGCGCAAGTCCGAGATTCTGCTTGAGCTCGCGCTCGGCGGCCTTGCCGCGCCGCATCGATTCGGCGATCAGCTCGTCGGTCAGCACCAACCGCGCATCCGCAATATCCTCCATCACCAGCACCGCGTCGGCATCCTCGCCCGCGCGCGCATCGTCGCGATGCAGGCGCACCGCGTCGCCCTCGACGCCCTGCAGCGTGCCGCGGAACCGCTTGCGGCCCTGATGCGCGACCGCCATCTCGATCCTGACCAGATGGCCGGCATAGCGCTCGAAATCGGAGCGGCGCACCAGCGGCCGGTCGATCCCGGGCGAGGAAATCTCCAGCCGGTAAGCCTTGTCGATCGGATCGGCGACATCGAGCACCGGCGACAGCGCCTTGGAGATCGCTTCGCAGTCCTCGATCTGCATCGATCCGTCGGGCCGCTCCGCCATGATCTGGACGGTGCAGCCGAATTCCCCGGATATCTTGATCCGCACCAGCCGGTAGCCCATGGCCTGCAACACCGGTCCGGCGACCGCCGATACCCGCGCCGCCATGCCCGGCTCGACCACCAGGCGCGGCTCGGCAAGCAGATCGGCATCCACGGAACCAGCAGTCGGATCGGTCATGTCCAGGGTCAAAATCTGTCTAACTTCGTCTGTCTATCGGGGCTGTCGAACGTGCTTGCTGCGGCCGGGCCTTCGATGGATCCGGCCTTGCGGTCCGAACCGGACCCTGCGCCACATTCTGCGCCGGGCTCGTTCGGGTAATAAAAAAGAGCGGGTCCCGAGGGGCCCACTCTCAATACGCGATCGTATGAGAACCATAAGTTGTCGCTGATATAGCGGTTTTCGCGCTATCCGGCAAGGCCCGCGAAGCCTGCGCGCCTGATTTTGCGTGCCGCGGGGCGCGCTTCAAACCTAACCCTTCCTTCACGAAGATCACCCTAAATTGCCGGAAACTCGCCGATGCGGTGGTTTTGAGTGGGTTTTATGACAATTGCCGGTTCGCTGATCCCAGGACTCGACGAGATCGTCAGGAATGGCGATCCCGAACGCCGGGCCGAGGCTGCCCGGCGGATCACCGAATTGTTCCTGCTCGGGGCCGCGAATTTCCGGCCCGATCATGTCGAGCTGTTCGACGGCGTTCTGATCGGCCTGGTTCCACATACCGAACTCGGCGTGCGGGCCGACCTCGCCGAGCGGCTGTCGGAGCTCGCAAACGCGCCCCGCGGACTGGTGGGGCAGCTTGCCCGCGAGGACGAGATCGCGATCGCGGGGCCGCTGTTGCGAAGGTCGCCGGTGATCGACGAGCAGGCGCTGGTCGAAATCGCGCGCCTCAAGGGCCAGGGCCATCTGCTGGCGATGTCGGAACGCCCGACGCTCTCCCCCGACATCACCGACGTCATCGTGCGGCGCGGCGACCGCGCGGTGGTCAGGCGCGCCGCCGCCAATGCCGGGGCGCTGTTTTCCCAGACCGGCTACTCGGCGCTGATCAAGCGCGCCGGCGACGACGGCGTTCTGACGCTGACGGTCGGCCAGCGCGACGACCTGTCGGCGCCGCAGCTGAAGGCCCTGCTGGCCGGATCGGTCGATATCGTTCGCCGCCGGCTGCTCGAGGTGGTCAAGCCGGTGCGGCAGGCGGCGATCAGGCAGGTGATGTCCGAAATTTCCGGCGCACCCGAGCCGGTCGAGGGCGGCCGTGACTTCGCGCCGGCGCAGCGCGCCATCCTGGCGCTGCACAACGCCGGGCAACTCAACGAAGCGGCGCTGCTCGGTTTCGCCAAGGCCCACAAATACGAGGAATCGATTGCGGCGCTGTCGGCGCTGTCGGGGGTGAAAATCGCCACCCTCGACCGCCTGATCGCGGGCGAGCGCTACGATCCGATCCTGATCCTCGGCAAGGTGGTCGATCTCGAATGGGCTACCGTGCGCGCCCTGATCCTGCTGCGATTGGGTCCGAACCGGGTCCCCTCGCCGGTGGATATCGAGAGCGCGCGGGTGAATTTCGCGCGCCTGATGCCTTCGACCGCCGAACGGGTGGTGGGTTTCTGGAAGACCCGGCAAACGGCCTGAGATGGCCTCCGCCGCTTGCCCGCCAGTGCAAGGCTCTTGGCTTGCCCTCCCAAGGCCGGCCCGCGCGCGCTAAGCTGCCGCGGTACCGCGCCGCCGGAGAGATCGGGATGCCCTGCGACATCGACATTGAGTTTCACGCCGGCAAGATCCGCGACGACGGCTTCACCGTGATCGAGCGCGCCGCCGCGCCCGAACTGGTCGAGGGATTGAAGCAGGCGTTGCTGCGCATCGAGCGCGAGCACGGTCTCGGTTACGCCAAGACCTCGTTCGAGGGCCTCAAGACCGTCCGCATCAACAATCTTTTGACCTATGACGAGATCTTCTGGGAGGTGCCGCTGCACCACAATGTGCTGCCGGTGGTGGAGCGCATGCTGGACGGCGAATGCCTGCTGTCGTCGTTCTGCTCGCTGGTGCTCGGCCCCGGCCAGGAGGCGCAGCCGATCCACGAGGACACCCAGCTGATTCCGCTGCCGCGTCCGCACCTGCCGATCACCATCAATGCGATCTGGGCGCTGTCGGACTTCACCTGCGACAATGGCGCAACGCGGATCCTGCCTGGCAGCCACAAATACCCCGGCGCGCCGGAATATGGCAGGCACTACGACGCGGTGGCCGCCACCATGCCGGCGGGCAGCGTGATGCTGTTCGACAGCGCGCTGTGGCATGGCGGCGGCGCCAATGCCACCGACCAGAGGCGGTTCGCTTTTTCCTGCGCCTATTGCTGGGGCTGGATGCGGCAGCAGGAAAATCTGCAGCTCGGCATTCCCCTTGCAACCGCGCGACGGTTTCCGCGCCGGCTGCAGGAATTGTGCGGCTACAGCGTCTACCGGGGACAATTCGGTCACATCGACAATCGCGATCCGATCGAGCTTCTGGGCCGCGAGCGCGGCAAGCGCATGGTGTGGGAAGCGACCGACGCCAAGCGCGCCCGCGAGGCGAAGCGAGCGAAATATCAGCCGGAATGACCGATCTTGCGAAACCGCAGATAGGCGGCATGGCGGCCCTCGCGCTCGGCTTTGCGTCCATATCGGGTCATGGTGTAGTCGGCCCATGGCAGCCGCCAGTCGCAGGCGCGTTCGGCGGTCCAGGCCAGCTCCGGCGCCCGTGCGAGATGGGCCAGCGTCCAGGCGCAGTAATCGGCGATATCGCTGACGAAGCGAAATTCGCCCTGCGGCCTGAGCACGCGGGCGATGGCGGAGACGGTGGCGTCCTGCACGAAGCGCCGCTTCCAGTGCCGCCGCTTCGGCCATGGATCGGGGTGGATCAGGTCGACCCGCGCCAGCGAATCCGGCGGCGCCCATGCCAGCAATTCGGCGGCATCGCCCGCGAACAGCCGGATGTTGCCGATGCCGTGGGTTTCGATCTGCGCCAGAATCTTGGCCATGCCGTTGACGTAGGGCTCGCAGCCGATGAAGCCGAGCCTGGGAAAGGCGCGCGCTTCCGCGATCAGGTGCTCGCCGCCGCCGAATCCGATTTCGAGCCTGACGTCGTCGACCACGGAATCGAACAGGCCGTCCAGTGCGGCCGGGGCGGGGCTGGCGATGTCGAGCGCAAGGCGCGGCAGCAGGTGCTCGATCAGGTCGGCCTGATGGGCGCGGAGCTTGTGGCCCTTGCGACGCCCGAAAAATGCGCCATGCGGGTGAGCGCCGGCGTCTTCGGGCGCGGCCTCGCCGGTTTCGGGATCGCCGGCTCTGCTGCTCATCGCAGCGTCTGATAGAGTCGATGCAGCAGCCGCGCCCGCGGTTCGATCGAGGAGATGTAGATCTGCTCGTAATGGGTGTGGGCGCCCTGGCCATCGACCCCGAGGCCGTCAAGCGTCGCGGTAAAGGGTGCGGTGAAATTGCCGTCGGAGCCGCCGCCGGTGGCGGTGTCCGCCAGATCGAAGCCGATTTCCGCGGCAAGCGCCCTGGCGGTTTCGAACAGCGCGGCGCCGGCATTGCCCTTTTCGTAGGGCGGACGGTTCAGCTCGCCGGTGACCTTGACGCTGACGCCGTCGGTGCGCGATTTCAGGTTCAGGATCTTCGGCACCAGTTCCTCGGCATCGGCGATGGTCGGAACGCGCATGTCGACTTCGGCATAGGCCTCCTCCGCGATCACGTTCGGCCTTGTGCCGCCCCTGACGACGCCGACATTGACGGTCACGCCGCGGCCGATGTCGTTGATGGCTTCCAGCGTCTGAATGACGTTGGCAAGTTCGCGGATCGCGCTGCGGCCATCCTGCGGCCGCGAGCCGGCATGGGCGGGAACGCCCTTGACGAAAATCTCGAAGCGCGCGACGCCCTTGCGTCCGGTGACGACTTTGCCGCCGTCGCGGGCGGGTTCGGTGACCAGCACATATTTGGCCTTGCGTCCCTCGGCCTCGATCAGCGCCCGCGAGGTCGGACTGCCGATCTCTTCGTCCGAGACGTAGAGCTGGGTCACGCCAAGCGGCGATCGCTCGGTGCTCGCGCACAGCTGCCGGAACGCATGATAGGCAAGATAGGCGCCGCCCTTCATGTCGTAGATGCCCGGGCCGAAGGCGCTGTCGCCCTCGATCCGGAACGGCAGGCGCTCGATGAATCCGAGCGGATGAACCGTGTCGAGATGGCTGAGCACCAGGATTCCCGGCGCATCCTGGCCCCACGACGAACGCACGACGAGATGGTCGCCGCAGCCGTCGCGTCCGGCGACCCGCTCGATGCGGACAGGCAAGTCGCGATAACCGTCGGCAACCACGCTCGCCAGCCGGTTGACCCGCTCGGGGGCTTCCGTGGGCGTCTCGATTTCGACCCAGCGGCGGATGCCGTCGAGGATGGCCTTCGAATCGAATGGGTTGATGGAGGAGGCAGTCGCCGGCATGTTGTCGCCTTCAGAAGAGTTCAACCATCCCCGAATGTGGCGTTGCACATCCGGATAATCCAGCACGTTCCGGATGCGGCAGCCCGGTGCGGCAATCCAGGCGGTGCAATGCCAAAATCGCGTTCAGCGCTTGTCCGGGCCTTCACGCGCGGCGATCTGTTCGACCATATCGACAATGCTGCGCCGAAGTTTGGCATCGCTAATGCGCGTGAACGCGCGGGTCAACGCCAGCCCCTCCGAGGTCGCCAGGAAATCGGACACGTAAGCCGGCGAGGTCCCTTCGCCGAAGCCTTCGGCGCTGGGTGTGCCGCTCGGTCCTCCCTCGAACAGGAACGATACCGGCACTTGAAGGATTTCCGAGATCTGCTGAATGCGGCTGGCTCCGACCCGGTTGGTGCCCTTCTCGTATTTCTGAACCTGCTGAAAGGTGAGGCCGAGCGCTTCACCGAGCTTCTCCTGGCTCATGCCCAGCATGATGCGGCGCATGCGCACGCGACTGCCGACATATTTGTCAACAGGGTTCGGCGCTTTGGTCGACATCTCCAACACTCCTTGGGATTACGCAGGGGATGAGGCAAAACAACATCGCAGTATGCCCCGGGCGACAGCACCGTCAAATCCTGCTCGCAAGGTCGGTCGGAATGCGGACAATTTGAGCAATCAGCTGCTGGACTGTATTCTTTTGCGGCGGCGCAGAATGCGAATGGCCCGCTCGGTCTGTCAACTGGTGGATTCGCGTAGAGCGGCATTTCTGCCGGTATCCGAAACCAAAGATGAATGTGCAAGGCGTCAGGAAATTCGCTTGGCGACACGCCGCCGCAGCACCAGGACCAGGGCGGCGGCAATCATGATGGCGGCGGGAATATCGCCGGCTCGCGCGTAGATGGTCGGCGGAAGCGCCGACGGCAGGCCGGAATCGAGCACGCCTTCGAGGCCGAGACCGAGCCGCGCAACCAGCCGCCCCGATGGGTCGATCACCGCGGAAATCCCGGTGTTTGCTGCACGAACCACCGGCAGGCCCTGCTCGATAGCGCGCAGCCGCACCTGCTGCAGATGCTGATAGGGGCCGGTCGAAATTCCAAACCAGCCGTCATTGGTCAGGTTGACGATCCAGCCCGGCCGGTCGGCGCCGCTGGCAACGTCGCCGGGAAAGATCGCCTCATAGCAGATCAAAGGTAGCGCGCGCGGCGCGTTCGGCAGCTCCAGGGCGCGGCGCCGCGTGCCCGGGATGAATCCGCCCTCGACCTTGGTGAGCTGCTGCAGGCCGAGTTTTTCCAGCCAGTCCTGGAACGGCAGGTACTCGCCGAACGGCACCAGGTGCAGCTTGTCGTAGGTCGACAGCACGTTGCCGTCGTGATCGATGACGTAGATCGAATTGTAGGCGCGCGTGATCCTCACCCCGGGCGGCAGGTCCGGCGCGCGCACCGCACCGGTGATCAGCACGGTGCCCTTGGGCAGCAGGTCGGCGATCTCCGCCATCGCATCGGGTTCGCGGGTCAGGAAAAACGGGAATGCCGATTCCGGCCAGATCAGGATGCTGGTGTCGCGCACGCCGGTGGATTGCGGTCCGGAAGCCCGATCCGACAGCGCCAGGTATTTCTGCATCACCGCCGCCTTGGCGGCGTAGTTGAAGCGGACGTCCTGCTGCAGGTTCGGCTGCATGATCCGCAGCCTGACATCGGCGACCATCCGGGTCGGGTGCAGCGTCAGGCGAACCGCGCCGAAAATTCCCATCGCCACCAGCAGCCCCAGCGCGACGGCGGGCGCGATCCAGGGCCTGCGTCCGCGCGAACTGCCGTCGACCAGCACCGCCGGGCTGGCGAAGATCGCAACGCTGAGAAATGTCAGGCCCCAGAGCCCGACCAGCGAGGCGGTCTGCGCCAGCGCCAGCGGTTCGCTCAGGGCGTAGCCGAACGCATTCCAGGGAAAGCCGGTCAGGACATGACCGCGCAGCCATTCGCTGATCGTGAGACTGGCGGCGAGCGCGATCACCCGCGAGCCGTCCCTGGTCCAGAGCAGCCGCGCCAGTCCAAAGCCGAAGCCGGTGAACAGTGCCAGATAGGCGGGCAGGCCGAGCACGGCGAACGGCATCAGCCAGCCGAAGGTGGGGGCATCGACCAGGAAGGCGTAACCGATCCAGTACAGGCCCGGCACGAAATAGCCTAGGCCGAACCACCAGCCGGCCAGCGCCGCCGCCGGCACCCCGCGAAAGCGTCCGGCGCCGGCGCCGTCGATCAGCCAGACCATCACCGGGAAGGTCAGCAGCAGCACCGGCCAGGCGTTGAACGGCGCCATCGCCAGCGCCGACAGCGCGCCCGCGAGCAGGGCAATGCCGGCGCGCTTCCATCCCCATGACAGGATGATCGCAAGACCCAGCGCGCGGAGCTTGGCGGCGGCTTTCACTGCGAGCCGGCTCCGTCGCCGGGCGGCGGCGCCGCATTGTCATTGGCCTGCGGCTGACCCGGCTCCGCCGTTGCTTCGCGGCGACGGGTCTCGCGCTGGGCGCGCAGCGCGGAGCGTTCCTTGCGGATGCCGATGCGCAGCCGCTTGACCCGCCGCGGATCGGCATCGAGTACCTCGATCTCGAAATTGCCGGGACCGGAAATCACTTCGCCGCGCACCGGCAGGCGGCCGACATGGGTCACGAGATAGCCGCCCAGGGTCTCGACTTCCTCGCCGGCCTCGCCGGTGACGAAATCCTCGCCGATCACCGAACGGACGTCGTCGAGGCTGGCGCGGGCGTCGGCGATGAAGGAATTGTCCGGCTGGCGCACGATCGCCGGCGGCTCGTCGCTGTCATGCTCGTCGTCGATCTCGCCGACGATCTGCTCGACGATGTCCTCGATCGACACCAGGCCGTCGGTGCCGCCATATTCGTCCACCACCAGCGCCAGATGGATGCGCGAGGCCTGCATCTGGGCCAGAAGGTCGATCGCCCGCATCGACGGCGGCACGAACAGCAGTTTTCTAATGATGTTGGCGTCGGCGAGCGGCAGCGCGAGATCGACCGAGCGCAGGTCGAGACCGGCGGGCAGCGGCTTCTTGCGCCGCGTCTTGCCTGCATCGGGCACCCGTGCCTTGGCGGTCATCCAGGCCAGCAGGTCGCGGATGTGAACGATGCCTTCTGGGTCGTCGAGGGTTTCGTTGTAGACCACCAGGCGCGAATGCGCCGCGCTTTCGAACAGACTCATCAATTCGCCGAGCGGAATGTCGCGCTTGACCGCGACAATGTCGGCACGATGGATCATGACATCGGCGATGCGCCGCTCGTGCAGGCCGAGGATGTTGCGCAGCATGGTGCGCTCGATGGCGGAAAAACCCACATCGTCCGGCGTGCTGGCGTCGAGCACCACCTGGAGGTCGTCGCGGACCGATCCGGGTTTCCATCCGAACAGGCTGCGGATCGCGCGAATCAGCCAGTTGTCGGCGGCCGGGCGCAGCACCTCGCTCGACGGCACCACCGCCGGCAGGTTGCGGGTGTTGCGCGGATTGTCGTGGGTCGGTTCGGAGTCCGCCATCTCAGTCCATCCGCTTCCGGTCCGCGTCGGGAGCGCCGTCCGCATACGGATCCGGAATGCCGAGTTGCGCCAGGATCTTCGTCTCGAGGGCCTCCATGGCGCAGGCGTCGGTGTCCAGCTCGTGATCGTAACCGATCAGATGCAGGAAGCCGTGAACCGCGAGATGGCTGAGATGATGATCGAACGGCTTCTCTTCCTCGTCCGCCTCGCGGCGCGTGGTCTGATAGGCGATGGCGATGTCGCCGAGCATGCGCGGCGCATCGTCGGGGCCGCCGCGGCCGCTCGGCGGCAGCGCCGGAAACGACAGCACGTTGGTCGGCTTGTCGATGCCGCGCCAGTTGCCGTTCAAGGTGCGGATGCCGGCGTCGTCGGTCAGCATGACCGCGAGCTCGGCCTCGCCGAGCCCGGCATCGGCCAGTTCGGCGGCGGCGGCGATGGCGCGCTGGATGACGGCCTCGGCGTCGGGCTCGGCCTGCCAGCAGTCGGCAACCACGAGGACTTCTGATATCGGAAGTTCGAAGCGCGCCATCGCTGCAGAATTTCGTTTGCGGCCGGAGACCGTCCCCGGCGCGCCGCTGGCAGAAGACTTTCGCATCAAGGTCTGCTGGTTGCCGGCCGCTGCGGCAATCCTTCATAGGCGGCGACGATCCGTGCTACCAGTTCATGGCGGATCACGTCTTCGGCGGTGAACTTCACCTGGGCGATGCCCTCGACGCCGTTGAGCAGCTTGGCGGCTTCGGCAAGGCCCGAGGTCTGGCCGTTCGGCAGATCGACCTGGCTGGGATCGCCGGTGATGATCATGCGGCTGTTTTCGCCGAGCCGGGTCAGAAACATCTTCATCTGCATCGAGGTGGTGTTTTGCGCCTCGTCCAGGATGATGGCGGCGTTGGTCAGGGTGCGGCCGCGCATGAAGGCAAGCGGCGCGATCTCGATTTCGCCGGTTTGCAGCGCCCGTTCGACGATCCGGGAATCCATCAGGTCGTACAACGCATCATAGATCGGCCGCAGATAGGGGTCGACCTTCTCGCGCAGATCGCCGGGCAGGAAGCCGAGCCGTTCGCCGGCCTCCACCGCAGGCCGCGACAGGATGATGCGGTCGACTTCCTTGCGTTCGAACAATTGCGCGGCGTGCGCCACCGCCAGCCAGGTCTTGCCGGTGCCGGCCGGGCCGATGCCGAACACCAGTTCGTGGTGCTTGAGCGCATGGATGTAGCTGTCCTGCGCGGCGGTGCGTGCCCGCACCGGGCGCTTGCGCAGATTGATGGTCCCGAATGCGGACTTGACCGCCTTGGCGTCGAATTCGAACAGCGAGCCTTGCGCGATCACGGCGCGGATCGCGCCTTCGACATCGCCCTGCGCCAGATCGTGGCCCTGGGTAGCCTGCGCATACAGGGTCTCCAGCACGCGCCGCGCGGCGTCGCAACCGTCGCGCGATCCGGCGATGGTGATGTGATTGCCGCGCGAATCGACCACCACGCCGAGCCGGCGTTCGATCAGCGCCAGGTTCTGCCCGTAGGGTCCGACCAGCGCCGAGGCCGCGCGATTGTCGTCGAAATCGATGACGACCTGGGTCTCGGGCGGGATCTGCAGGTCGCGGTCAAGTTTGCGGCTGGGAGCGAGCGAAGGCGAATCCGATGCGCTTTTGGGCAAGGGTTCAGGCTCCCATTTTCATTGCGGGGGAAGTGGCTTGAGACCAGGCGAGGTGCGCCTTCGCCGCCTGCGGCGGCGAAGCGAGCTGGCCGAGCAGGCTGTAGCGCTCGAGGCTCTCGATCCGCACCGGCAGGACGCGCCCGATGATATCGGGCGACGCCATCACATGCGCCGGCTGCAGATAGGCGGTGCGGCCGACGATCTGGCCGGGATTGCGGGCGGCGCGTTCGAACAGCACATCGACGGTGCTGCCGATCGCCGCCTCATTGAAGGCCGATTGCTGGCTGTCGATCAATTCCTGGAGCCGCACCAATCGCTCGTCCATCTCAGCCGCTGACACCGTGTCCAGCATGTCCGCCGCCGGCGTTCCGGGCCGCGGCGAATACTTGAACGAATAGGCGCCAGCGTATCCGATTTGTGTGACCAGGGCGAGGGTCGCGGCGAAATCTTCCTCGCTCTCGCCGGGAAAACCCACGATAAAATCCGATGAAAATGCAATATCTTGCCGGACGGCCCGGAAACGGTCGATCACCTTGCGGTAATCGCGGGCGGTATGCTTGCGATTCATCGCCGCCAGAATCCGGTCCGAACCGGATTGCACGGGAAGGTGGACGAAGGGCATCAGCGCCGCCAGATCGCGGTGCGCCGCGATCAGGCTGTCGTCGACGTCGCGGGGATGGCTGGTCGAATAGCGCAGGCGCGCGATGCCGGGAAGTTCGGCGAGGCGATGCAGCAGGCGGCCGAGCGTCCAGGTCCGCCCGTCCGGGCCTTCGCCGTGATAGGCATTGACGTTCTGGCCGATCAGGGTGATCTCGCGCACGCCATGGTCGGCGAGCCTGCGCACGTCGTCGAGGATTCGCTCCACCGCACGCGACACTTCGACGCCGCGCGTATAGGGAACCACGCAGAAGGTGCAGAATTTGTCGCAGCCTTCCTGCACCGTGACGAAGGATGAGATGCCGCGCGCGCGGATCGCCTCGGGTTTTGGCGGAGCCAGCAATCCGAACTTGTCCTCGACCGGGAATTCGGTTTCCAGCGCCCGGCCGTGGCTGACGGCGCGGGCCAGCAGTTGCGGCAGATGATGATAGCTTTGCGGGCCGACCACGACATCGACCGCCGGCGCGCGGCGGATGATCTCCTGGCCTTCGGCCTGCGCGACGCAGCCGGCCACCGCGATCTGCATGCTGCGGCCATGGCGCGCGGCGTCGTCCTTGACCACGCGCAGCCGCCCCAGTTCCGAATAGACTTTCTCGGAGGCCTTTTCGCGGATGTGGCAGGTGTTGAGGATGACCAGGTCCGCGTCTTCGGCGCTTGCGGTCTCGGTAAAGCCTTCGGGCGCCAACGTGTCCACCATGCGCTGGGCATCGTAGACGTTCATCTGACAGCCGTAGGACTTGATGTGGAGCTTGCGCGGCGGTTTCATGGAACCTGATTGCTGGGCCGACATGGCGCCATTGCGGCGCGGGGCTCAGTTATAGGCTAAAGCGCGCAAAATCCAGCACCGGGACGCCGGAAATGCTGATTCCGGCGCGCTGCCAACGGGTTAGATCAGCCATGGACCGATTGCGGGCCCCGCAGCGGCTCCCGGATGGCGCGGAAGCTTGCGGCGCCGCCGCGTCGAGGCCGGCGCAGGGATCAGCCATGGTCCATTGAACAGGGCGGCGGTTTCAGCTCCGGGACATCTGCGAGATCAAGCCAGGCAGTTGCCGCATATCGGCAAATGTTCCGACGGCTCCCGCGGCGCGCAGCCTGTCGCCATGGCCCGGGCGGCAATGGCTGCCGCCATGAAAGCCGAGCGCGGTCATTCCGGCGGCCGCCGCGGCGGTGACGCCGGGCACGCTGTCCTCGATGACCAGGCATCGTTCGGGTGCGGCCTGCATCTGCGCGGCCGCGAACAGAAACAGGTCCGGCGCCGGCTTGCCGCGCTCGACCTGGGAGGCCGAGAAGATGTGCGGGGCGAGAAGACCGTAAAGGCCGGCGCAGCGCAGGCCATGGCGAATTTTCTCATGCGTGCCGCTCGAGGCCACGCATTTGGGCCGGCCGATGGCCGCGATCGCCTCGCCGACATGGGCGATCGCCCGCAGCTCGTCCGGATAGAATTGCAGCGTCGCCTGGTTGATGTCGGATTCGAAATTGTCGGGAAGCCGGCGGCCGATCTCGGCTTCGACGACCCGGCGGGCTTCGCGATCCGAAAGGCCGAGAAAGCGCTCCAGCACCTGGTCGGCGGTAATCGGATAGCCGTGCCGCGTCAGGGTTTCGGCATGGGCGCGGCAGGAAATGACTTCGCTGTCGACCAGCACGCCGTCGCAATCGAAAATGACGAGATCGACGCTGGCGGCCACGCCCGGCAGTCAGGATTTGTCGTCGTCAAGCGGGACGCAATACAATTCCAGCCGGTGATCGACCAGCTTGTAACCGAGCTTGCGGGCGATTTCGGCCTGCAGCTTCTCGATCTCCTCGGAGGTGAATTCGATCACCTTGCCGTCGCGCAGATTGATCAGATGGTCGTGGTGGCTGTCGCGCATCTGTTCGTAGCGGGCGCGGCCCTCGCGAAAGTCGTGCCGTTCGATGATGCCGGCGTCCTCGAACAGCTTGACGGTGCGATAGACCGTCGAGATCGAGATCTTGTCGTCGACCGCGACGCAGCGGCGGTACAATTCCTCGACGTCGGGATGATCCACGGCGTCCGCCAGCACGCGCGCGATCACCCGGCGCTGCTCGGTCATGCGCATGCCGGTCGCGGCGCAGCGCGCCTCGATGCCGGTGGCCTTGAGGGCAGGCGTGGATTTCAGCGCAGTCATGGTCTTTTGGTCTCTGTATCGAGGCCTGTTCTGCCACCGCGCGGGTTCTACGACAAGTCACGGCGCATCAGAAGCGCGTTCAAATGTTCCCCGCCGGGTTGCCGGTAGTAGCGTTCGCGGCGGCCGGCGACGCCGAATCCGGCCCGCGCATACAGCCGCCGCGCCGGCTGGTTGTTTTCCTCGACCTCGAGGAACACGGTGCGCACGCCGCGGCCGGCGAGATGGCCCAGATGGGTAAGCAGCAATTCGCGCGAAAGGCCACGGCCGCGATGGCTCGCTGCCACCGCGATCGACAGTATTTCGGCCTCGTCGGCCGCGATCCGCGAGATCGCAAAGCCGATCAGGCTGCGCCCTGACCTCAGGCGGTGGACCAGCGTATTGCGCTCGGCCAGCATGCCCTCGAACTCGGCTTCGCCCCAGCCGCGGTGAAACGATGCGGCGTGAAGCTCGGCGAGTTTCGGCGCATCACGCAACGCCGCGGGCTCGATCAGCGCCGTGCCGCCGCGCCACCATCCGGAAAGCCATTGCATCATCATGCGGAGGGCTGGGAGGCGATGGGCAGCAGTTCCTTTTGCGGCTTGGCGTCGGGCGCGCGCAGGTAAAACGGCCGGGCGGGTGCGGCGTCCGGGGTAACCGCGGCGCCCAGCCACGCCACCCAGGCAATATCGGGGGCGGGTTGCGCATCGACCACGAACGGCGGCGGCGCCTGCGCCGGCCAGCGCTCGCCGAGAATTTTGGCGGCGTTGCCCACCAGATGCGGGCTGCCGAATCGCGCCGCGGCGAGCGCCTCCTCGATCGGCGCCACGCATGGCGGGATCAGCCAGCCGCCGTCGCCGCTGACCACCTGAAAATAAACGTGATCATGCCGCGCATCGATGGCGCAGATGACCGGCCGGCCGGCGTTCTGGCTGACGACGGGGGCGGCATAGGCCGCCAATGTGGTCAGTCCCGCCACCGGCTTGCCGGCGGCGAGGGCGATGCCGCGGGCGGCGGAAAGCCCGACCCTCAGCCCGGTAAAGCTGCCGGGACCGGTGGTCACCGCGATGCGGTCGAGGCCGGCAAAGCCGATGCCGGAGGCCTTGATGACGCGGGCGATCAGCGGCATCAGGGCTTCGGCGTGGCCGCGCTTCATCGGCTGCGATTCCTGGGCAATCATGTTGCCGGCGTCGGTGTCGAGAACGCCGGCGGCGCAGGCATCCAGCGCGGTGTCGATGGCGAGGATCAGCATGGCGAGGCGAATGGCGAATGGCGAAACAGGCGAATAGCGAGTGGCGAACAGCGAATGGCGAATGGATCAGAAGAAGGTAGCATTCGCCATTCGCTACTCACCATTCGCCCCTTCGTCACATCGGCCGGACTTCGACCACGTCGGGCACGAAGTGCTTCAGCAGGTTCTGGATGCCGTGCTGCAGGGTGGCGGTGGATGACGGACAGCCGGCGCAGGAGCCCTTCATGTTGAGATAGACGATGCCGTCCCTGAAGCCGCGGAAGGTGATGTCGCCGCCGTCATTGGCGACCGCCGGGCGCACCCTGGTCTCGATCAGGTCCTTGATGGTTGCCACGGTCTCGGCGTCGGCTTCGTTGAAGAACTCGCCTTCCTCGTCGGCGGCCTCGTCGCTGCCGGCGCTGCCGTCGGCCAGCAGCGGGGCGCCCGACATGTAGTGCTCCATGATGGCGCCGAGAATCGCCGGCTTGAGATGCTGCCAGTCGCTGTCGTCCTTGGTCACGGTGACGAAATCGGCGCCGTAGAACACGCTGGTGACGCCGGGCACGCCGAACAGCCTTTCCGCAAGCGGCGAGCGCGCCGCGGCCTCGCGGTCGACGAATTCCATGGTGCCGCTGTCGAGCACGGCGCGTCCGGGAATGAATTTGAGGGTGGCGGGATTGGGCGTGGCTTCGGTCTGAATGAACATGTGCTTTCTCCGGCGTCGCCGGTTCAAGGCCGGCGCGTGAGCGATCCTTAGCAGATGGCGACGGCAAACGCACGATCAAGAGGCGCAGGGCACCGGTTCTGCAGCCGAATCAACGGGTTCACGACAGGGCGTCGATATCGGCGTCGCTCAGGTCGCCGGGGACGAGGGTCACCGGAACGGGGAACGCGCCGACCGCGGCGGCAATCGTGCTGACGAGCGGTCCGGGCCCCTCCGGGCCGGGATTGGCGGCCAGCACCAGCATCGCGATATCGGCGTCGCTGTCGATCACGTCGAGGATCTGTTCGGTCGGGTCGCCCTCGCGGATCACGCGATCGAGCGCGGTCGCGGCGACGCCGCCCGCGCGCCCGGCGGCGCGGTCGAGCGCGGCATCGGCCTCCTCACGCGCCTCGGCGCGCATGATGTCGGCAACTCCGAGCCATTGCTGGTTCTGGTCCTCGATCTCGATGATGCGCAGCATCACTACACCGCCGCCGACGCGGACCGCCCAGCGGCTCGCATAGTACACCGCGCGGTCGCCCTCGGCGCTGTCGTCAACGATGACAAGACATTTCGGCTTGTGGCCGGTCTCGTAGCTTCGTCGCTGGGTGCTCATGCAGGTCCCGATGCTGCGCCAGACACCACGGCATGCTGCCATGGCACAGCCGTCCCCGACAAGCGACGTTGCCGCTGCGTTGCGCTGCGGCAATTTCACGGTGGCGCCGGAAGGGCTGGATCGCGGTGGTTATCATTCTCCCGCTTGCGTTCCGCCTGTAGCCGCGGCCGGCGCCGTCCCGGCGATCAAGCTTCAGCGCTTGCGGACGAAGCCGACGATGTCCTTGGTCGCCTGCATGGTTTCGGCGGCAATGGCGCCGGCGCGCTCGGCACCGTCGACCAGGATCGAATCGACATGGCCGGGGTCGGCGACCAGCCGCTTCATCTCTGAAGCGATCGGCGACAGCCGGGCGACGCAGAGCTCGACCAGCGCGTTCTTGAAATTCGAAAACTGCCCGCCGCCGAATTCGCCGAGCACGTCGGATTTGGCGCGGCCCGAAAGGGCGGCATAGATGCCGACCAGATTGTCGGCCTCGGGGCGTGCTTCGAGGCCCTTTTCCTCCGACGGCAACGGCTCGGGGTCGGTCTTGGCCTTGCGGATCTTCTGCGCGATGGTGTCGGCATCGTCGGTGAGATTGATCCGCGAATTGTCCGACGAATCCGACTTCGACATCTTCTTGGTGCCGTCGCGCAAGCTCATCACGCGCGTCGCGGGCCCCGTGATCAAGGGCTCGGGCTGCGGGAAGAACAATCCGTCGTTGAAGCCATGGCCACGGATCGAGTCGCCGAAATCATTGTTGAATTTCTGTGCGATGTCGCGCGACAGCTCGAGATGCTGCTTCTGGTCCTCGCCGACCGGCACATGGGTGGCGCGATAGAGCAGGATGTCGGCGGCCATCAGTACCGGATAGTCGTAGAGGCCCACCGAGGCGTTCTCGCGGTCCTTGCCGGCCTTTTCCTTGAACTGGGTCATGCGGTTGAGCCAGCCGACCCGCGCCACGCAATTGAAGATCCAGGCCAGCTCGGCGTGCCCCGACACCTGGCTCTGGTTGAACACGATATGCTTCTTCGGATCGATGCCGGAGGCGATGAAGGCCGCGGTCACCTCCCTGGTATTGCGCGCCAGTTCGGCCGGGCCGCCCCAGACCGACACCGGCTGGGTCAGCGCGTGCATGTCGACCACGCAATAGAGGCAGTTATGGGTCTCCTGCAGCTTCACGAAATTGACGATCGCGCCGAGGTAATTGCCGAGATGCAGGTTGCCGGTCGGCTGGACCCCTGAGAAAACCCGTTCAACCATCGCCATTGTCAATTTCCCGCGTCAATTTTCCGCGCAGCCTTGATTCGCGCCGGTGATTTCCAGCGGCGCCCTGCGCCGTCCCTTGCCGATAGGCGCCGTGCGCCGTCCATTGCCATGCGGACATCAGTCGCGCAAGTCGGCGGCGGTGGTCCGCCTGAACGTGCCGACCGCGGTGCCCCAGTCGATCACGCCGAACCGCGCCAGCAGCAGGCCATAGACGGCCATTCCGGCCGGGATCAGCGTCACCAGCGCAACCGCCTGCATTGCGCCGGCCGTCGTCGCGATCGACGCCGGCAGCGACCGCAAGGCCAGCCACAACAGCGCGCCCATCAGCACCGCCGCCGCGACGATGCGCGGCAGCCGGCGGCGGGCGGCGGCATCGATGGAAAATCCGAAGCTCATCGCCCCGCGCCGGATCAGCGCCAGCGCGCTGCTCCAGGCGCCGAGCGCGATGCTGGCGGCGATGCCGCTGGCGCCGAACAGCCGGCCGAGCAGCAGCGCCGCGACGACCGCGACCGCAATCCCCTTCAGCGTCGAAAGCAGCGGCGTCAGCGTGTCGTCGCGGGCAAAAAACGCCGGCGACAACGCCTTGACCAGCACATGGGCCGGCAGGCCGAGCGCCAGCCAGATCAGCGCCGGCGTGGTGGCCGCGCTATCCTGCGCGGTGAACGCGCCGTGCTGGAACAGCACGCGCACGATCGGCTCGCCGAGCACGATCAGCCCGAGAGTCGCCGGCAGCGTCAGTCCGACCGCGAGTTCGAGGCCGCGCGACTCGGCATGCGCCATCGCCGCCCGATCGCCGCCGCGCAGCGCGCGCGTCAGTTCGGGCACCAGCACGGTGCCCATCGCGACCCCGACAATGCCGAGCGGCAGCTCGATCAGGCGGTTGGCGAAATACAGCCAGGATACCGCCGATGGCGACGCGGAGGCGATCACGGCCGCGGCGACCATCAGCCATTGCGGACCGGCGCTGGCGACCATGCCCGGGATCGCCTTGGCGAAAAAGCCACGCATGTCGGCGCCGAAGCCGATGCGCAGCGGCGTCGCGACGCCGCCGCCGCCACGGCGCACCGCCAGGACCAGCAATTGCAGCAATCCGGCGACGCCGACGGTGGCGGCGATCGTCCAGGCGGCAAAGGCTGCATCGCCGTGCCAGCCGAGCAGCACGAGCATCACCGCGATCAGCGCGAGGTTGAACAGCACCGGCGCGAACGCGGTGAGGGCAAAGCGCGCTCTGGCATTCAGCAGCGCCATCATCACCGTGGCCGGCCCGGCAAAGGCGAGGTAGGGCAGCATCAGGCGGGCGTCGTCGACGGCAAGCTGCAGCGTCGGGTGTCCGGCAAAGCCCGGCGCCAGCGCCGTCATCAGCAGCGGCATCAAGAGGCCTAATCCGGCTGTCGCCGCCACCAGGGCGGCGCTGACAGTGCCGAGCACGCGTCCGGCGAACGCCGAGGCCGCGGCGGCGCCCTCGGTTTCGCGTACCCGCAGCCAGGCCGGCACCAGTGCCGCGTTCAGGGCGCCCTCGGTCAGCAGCCGCCGCACCACGTTGACCAGCTGAAACGCCACCAGGAAGGCGTCCGCGACCGGGCCGGTGCCGAGCAGCGCCGCGATCATCGCGTCGCGGCCGAATCCCAGCAGCCGCGAGGCGAGTGTTCCCGTGGACACCGTGACGAAGGAACGGATCATCTGGGGCTTTCCAGGCGCGTTTTTCAAGCGAAGTGGAAACCGGCTCGCCTGACGCGACCGCGCTTCTTATAGGATGGACGAATTTTTGAAGCAAAACCGCCCTGCACAAAGTCCGTGGGCTGTCTTTGGCGCGGTCGCCGCGGCGCTCTCGCTTGCTGGCGCGGGGTCGATCGTGATAGGCCGCAGCATCTCAACCGGCCTCCGCCGCGTTTGCCGTGCCAACCCACCGCCGCAACAGGACTGATCGATGACTTCAGCGAAATACGACGTTCTCGGCATCGGCAATGCGATCTTCGATGTGCTGGTGCGGACCGACGAGGGCTTTCTTGCCGCGCACGGCATGACCAAGGGCGGCATGGCGCTGATCGACGAGGCCCGCGCCGCGTCGATCTACCAGGATATGGGGCCGGCGACGGAAATGTCCGGCGGCTCGGCCGCCAACACCATTGTCGGGATCGCCAGCCTCGGGGCGCGCGCGGCCTATGTCGGCAAGGTCAGGGACGACCAGATCGGCCGGCTCTACAGCCATGACATCCGCGCCGCGGGGGTCGCGTTTGCGACCAGGCCGGCGGCCGACGGTCCCGCCACCGGCTGCAGCTACATCCTGGTGACGCCGGACGGCGAGCGCACCATGAACACCTATCTCGGCGCGGCGCAGCTGCTGACACCCGACGACATCGACGCCGCCGAGGTCGCGGCATCGGCGTTCCTCTATCTCGAAGGCTATCTGTGGGATCCGAACGACGCCAAGCAGGCCTTCGTCAAGGCGGCGGGCATCGCGCATGGCGCGGGGCGCCAGGTGGCGCTGACGCTGTCGGATTCATTTTGCGTCGACCGGTATCGCGCCGAGTTTGTCGAACTGATGCGCAACGGCACGGTCGACCTGATCTTTGCCAACGAGGCCGAATTGCATTCGCTGTACCAGAGTTCGGATTTCGACACCGCACTGGCGCAGTTGCGCAGCGACGTCAAACTCGGCGTCGTCACCCGCAGCGAGAAGGGCTGCGTGGTGGCGTCGAAAGACGGCGCGGTCGCGGTGCCGGCCTTTCCCGTCGAGCGCGTGGTGGATACCACCGGCGCCGGCGACCTGTTCGCCGCGGGCTTCCTGTTCGGCCTGGTGCGCGGCGCCGGCCATCAAGATGCCGGCCGGCTGGGCGCGCTGGCCGCCGCCGAAGTGATCCAGCACATCGGCGCCCGGCCGCAGGTGTCGCTCAAGGAACTGGCGAAGGCGAACGGCTTGCCGGTGTAGGGCCGCCATCTGGCAAGCAAAGGCGCGCCACACCTTAAGCTGCCATGGCCCCTGCGCCTGCACCCCGACGCGGTTGGGCACGATCGTTCTCACGCGGTCTTTGCCGCCTTCAGGCCGAGCCGGGTCTCCACCGTGTCGCGCATCAGGAACTTCTGGATCTTGCCGGTGACGGTCATCGGGAACTCGTCGACGAATTCGACGTAGCGCGGGATCTTGTTGTGCGCGATCTGGCCCTGGCAGAAGGCGCGGACCTCCTCGGCCGTCAGCTGTTCGCCGGACCGCACCCGGATCCAGGCGCACAATTCCTCGCCATAGCGATCGTCGGCGACGCCGAAGATCTGCACGTCCTGGATCTTGGGATGGCGGTAGAGGAATTCCTCGATCTCGCGCGGATAGAGGTTTTCGCCGCCGCGGATCACCATGTCCTTGATACGGCCGACGATGTTGCAATAGCCTTCGGAATCGATCACCGCGATGTCGCCGGTATGCATCCAGCCATTGGCGTCGAGCACGTCGGCGGTCTTTTCCGGCTCGTCCCAATAGCCGAGCATGACGCTGTAGCCGCGGGTGCACAATTCGCCGCGTTCGCCGCGGGGCACGACGCGGCCCTCGAGATCGACCACCTTGACCTCGACATGCGGATGAATCCTGCCGACGGTCGACACCCGCCGCTCCAGCGGATCGTCGGTGGCGCTCTGGAAGCTGACCGGGCTGGTTTCGGTCATGCCGTAGGCGATGGTGACGTCGCGCATGTTCATCGCTTCGTTGACGCGACGCATCACCTCGATCGGGCACGGCGCGCCGGCCATGATGCCGGTGCGCAGCGACGACAGGTCGAAGCGGGAAAATTCGGGATGATCGAGTTCGGCGATGAACATGGTCGGCACGCCGTACAGCGAGGTGCATTTTTCCCGCTCGATGGTCTCGAGCGTCGCCAGGGGATCGAAACCTTCGCCGGGATAGACCATGGTCGCCCCCGAGGTGACCGCGGCCAGATTGCCCATCACCATGCCGAAGCAATGATACAGCGGAACCGGAATGCAGATGCGGTCGGCCTCGGTCAGGTGCATGGCGCGGCCGACGAAATAGCCGTTGTTGAGGATGTTGTGATGCGTCAGCGTGACGCCCTTGGGCGATCCGGTGGTGCCGCTGGTAAACTGGATATTGACCGGATCGTCGAACTGCAGGCTGGCCGAAAGTGCCGCGATCGCGGCGCGGTGGCGCGCGCCGCCCATCCCGGCGACGGAATCGAACGGCACGGTGCCGGGGCAGGCCGGGCCGCCGACCTGGATCACGGCGCGCAGCTGCGGCAGCCGCGCGGCGTGCAGGTCGCCCGGCGCAGCCGTCGCCAGCTCGGGCAGCAGGGCGTTCAGCATCTCCATGTAATTGCTGGTCTTGAATGCGGTGGCGCTGACGATCGCGGCACATCCGACCTTGGCCAGCGAAAATTCCAGCTCGCTGAGGCGATAGGCCGGATTGATGGTGACCAGGATGAGGCCGGCCTTGGCGGCAGCAAACTGCGTCAGCGTCCATTCCGGCCGGTTCAGCGACCAGACGCCGATCCGGGCGCCGCGTTCCAGGCCGAGCGCCAGCAAACCCGCCGCCAGCGCATCGACGCGTTCGGCGAGTTCCCGCCATGTCCACCTTGCGCCATGGCTGACCGAGACCAGCGCCTCGCGATCGGCCCAGCGCCGGGCCGCGGCATCGAGGCTGCGCCCGATGGTGTCGCCCAATAGCGGCGCATCGGCGATGCCGCAGACATAGCTCGGGGCTGCTTCGGTCAAGTCTCGTTCTCCATGCCCCCATCCATGCGGGCGCGGGCGTTTGTCGGGCGTCTCTTTGCGGTTTTGCGCGCCGGTGCGGCAGTGCAAAAGTCTCCCGGCGCGGCCATCCGCGCCGGGAAACCGAAACCTGCCTACGCCGCCTTTTGCGCCGCGTCGAGCCCGGCATAGACGCCGCGCTCGAAGCCTGCGAACGCCTCCAGGCACTTCCCGTCGGCGAACGGCAGCACCTGCATCAGGATCACGCCGCTGACGTCGCGCGCGGGGTCGATCCAGTAATAGGTGTTGGCGAGACCCGCCCAGGCGAGGCTGCCGGGGCTGCGGCCTTCCGGGGTCTTGGCGGTGTTGATCAGGAAGCTCAGCCCCCACTTCTTCTCCATGTCCGGATAGAGATCGACATCGTTGGTCGCGAACGCCACCGCCGACGTCATCTTGGTCATGTTGAGTTCGCCGATGTGGTTCTGCCCCATCAGCGCGACGGTTTCCGGCTTGAGCACCTGCTGGCCGTTGCCGCGGCCCTTGTTGAGGATCATCTGGGTGAACTTGATATAGTCGCCGGCGGTGCCGTAGAGCCCGCCGCCGCCCATGTGGAATTCCGGATCCTGTTCGAGTTCGAACGGGATCGGCGCCAGCGAGCCATCCTCGCCGCGGGCATGCATGGCGACCAGGCGCTTGCGTTGCGCCTCGCCGATCCTGAAACCGGTGTCGGTCATGCCGAGCGGCACGAACAAATTGTCGCGAAGATAGGCGTCGAGCCGCTTGCCGCTCGCGGCTTCCACCGCCTTGCCGACGAAATCGATGTTGGTGCCGTATTCCCAGCGCGTGCCGGGATCGCTCATCAGCGGGGTTTTCAGCGCGTCGTTCTTGCAGGTGGTGACGGCGGGCAGGCCGGTCTTTTCCAGGTATTGCACCATGTCGCCGTTCCACATGTTGTAGGCGAAGCCGGCGGTGTGGGTCATGAGGTGGCGCAGCGTGATCGGCTTTTTCGCGGGCCGAAGCGTGGGTTCGCCGTTGGCGTCGAAGCCTTCGAGCACCATCGGCGCGGCGAGATCGGACAGCACCGTACCGATCGGGGCTTCCAGCGAAAGCTTGCCCTGCTCGACCAGCTGCATGGCGCCGGCGGCCGTGATCGCCTTGGTCATCGAGGCGATCCAGAACACGCTGTCGGCGGTCATGGCGTCGTCCTTGGACAGGTCGCGTTTGCCGTAGGCACCCTGGTAGATCACTTCCCTGGAAGTCGCCGCCATGGCGACCACGCCGGGAATTTCCCTGGCCTCGCTTTTCTGACGCAGGACCTGATCAATCTGAGCTTGATTTTGCATAGGTCTCCTCCCGTTGAATTTTTTGCAGTTCCCGATCTTCCTCCCGGCCGCGATTTCCCGCAAGCAGGGGCGGCGGCGTGGCGCCCGAATGTCGCGTTCTCGTGATCGCCGCCGCGGCGCAAAAGGGCGGCTGCCGGGCGACCGAACGGCAACACTCGCCATAATTTGCAGTGAATCTTCCTGCAATGTCGGTGACCTCCCGGCAGATCCGCGATAGTCTTGCGATCAGCGCCTGCGGGAACCGTTTTGTTGCAAGATGCTCAGATTGCAGCATAAAACAGTACCACCGAATAATTTGAGCTGAATGATAGCGGCGCCAGGCGGCGAAAGGCGTAACGATGATTTCGACATGGAGCGAATGGAAGCGCTATCCCCGGGCTTCGCGCGGGGAAAACATCGAGGCACCGATCAGCCCCGGCATCTATGAAGTCCGCTTTGCCGGCAGCGGCGCGCTGCACTCCTTCGGCGCGGTCGACAACGTCGCCCAGGCGCTGTCGATGCTGGCGGTGTCGTCAAAATCCTGGTTCGGACGGCGCGAACCCGCCGAAATGCCGGACCTCGAATACCGCACCTGCGCGACATCTTCCAAGGCCGACGCCAAGGCCGCCGCCGAGCGCATGATCGGCCGCCGCGAAACCTATATGAGCGGCGCGGCCTGAACGGCGCCTGCTTTTTGGTCGCCCGGCTTGCCCGGAGGGCGGCCCGTATAATCCATGATGGAAGCCTTCTGCGGCGAGTTTGAGGTCAGGACCTTGACGACCGCTCGGTGCGCGACCAGTTGCATGAAACGTCGCCAGGCGCCGCCCAGGACAAGTTCCGGGAGAATTTCAAGAAACGTTCCAGCAGACATTGCTGCAAAATCCGAGGAGTAACGCCATGACCCCGACCGCTGCCGCCCGCACTTCGCAAGCCTCCGCCCCCTCGCTGCGCGACCGTCTCAAGGACGCCTCGCTGCTGCGCGAGCATTGCTACATCGACGGCGCCTGGACCGGTACGCCGGCCAATCCGGTGACCAATCCGGTCAACGGCGTCGAGCTTGCGAAGGTGCCGAAGCTGGGCAAGGCGGAAGCAACCAAGGCCGTGGAAGCCGCCGAGCGGGCGTTTCCGGGCTGGGCCAAACTTACCGCCAAGCAGCGCTCCAACATCCTGCGCAAATGGTTCGACCTGATCATCGCCAACCGCGAAGACCTCGCGCTGATCCTGACCTCGGAGCAGGGCAAGCCGCTGGCGGAGGCGCTCGGCGAAGTCGACATCGGCGGCGCCTATGTCGAGTTCTTCGCCGAAGAAGCGCGCCGCGTCTATGGCGAAACCATCCCGACGCAGCGGCCGGACGCGCGGCTATTGGCGATCCGCCAGCCGATCGGCGTCTGCGGCGCGATCACGCCGTGGAATTTTCCCTGCTCGATGATCACCCGCAAGGTGTCGCCGGCGCTGGCCGCCGGCTGCACCGTGGTGCTGAAACCAGCCAACGAGACCCCGCTCACCGCGCTGGCATTGGTAGCGCTGGCCGAGCGGGCCGGCGTGCCCAAGGGGGTGTTCAACATCCTCACCGGCCATTCCTCTGAAATCGGCAAGGTGCTGTGCGAACACCCGGCGGTACGCTTTGTCGGATTTACCGGCTCGACCGAAGTCGGAAAGATCCTGTATCAGCAGGCCGCCGTCGGGGTGAAGAAGCTCGGGCTCGAACTCGGCGGCAATGCCCCGTTCGTGGTGTTCGACGATGCCGATATCGACGCCGCGGTCGAGGGCGCCATGGTCTCGAAATACCGCAACATGGGCCAGACCTGCGTCTGCGCCAACCGCCTCTATGCGCAGGACAAGATCTACGACCAGTTCGTCGACAAGCTGTCGAAGAAGGTCGCGGCGATGAAGATCGGCGACGGCACCGAAGCCGGGGTGACCCAGGGACCGCTGATCAACATGGCCGCGGTCGACAAGGTCGAGAAGCACATCGCCGACGCGGTCAAGCACGGCGCCAGGATCGTCACCGGCGGCAAGCGCCATTCGCTGGGCGGCACCTTCTTCGAGCCGACGGTGCTGGCCAATGTCGCGCCCGATGCGCTGGTGTCGCAGGAAGAGACCTTCGGGCCGCTGGCGCCGGTGTTCCGCTTCAAGGACGAGGCCGAGGTGATCGCGATGTGCAACAACTCGCCGTTCGGCCTCGCCTCGTATTTCTATTCGCGCGATCTCGGCCGGGTCTGGCGGGTCGCCGAAGCGCTGGAATCCGGCATGGTCGGCGTCAACACCGGGCTGATCACCACCGAGGTGGCGCCGTTCGGTGGCGTCAAGGAAAGCGGCCTGGGACGCGAAGGCTCGCATCACGGCATGGAAGAATATGTCGAGATCAAATATGTGATGATGGCGGGAATCTAGGGCGGGCTGGTAAGGCGGGACGCGGCGCGCATTCATCCTGAATTGCGCATGAGATCGGCGGCGCGACGTGGGGCAGGCGTTTCCGCGCCGGCGGATGAGACGTCGGTGGGGGCCGCTTTCCCGGCCATCGCCTGGTTTCCGACGATCCAAAGCGTCATGTCCCAGGCATCGACGATGCCGACGAACAGGAACAGCATGACGGCGCCGGCGATCGCGTAAGGCGCGAAGGTGTTATCGGCCGGCAATCCGGCGGCGCCGGCGAGCAGGCTGGCATTGGCCAGCGCCGGGGCGACGGCATAGGCGATCCAGTCGCGTGCGTCGAGCGCCACGAAATCCAGTTTCCGCACCAGACGGACGACGAAGCCGGCATAGGCAATGCCGACGAGCCCCTGCAGGGCGAGAATAGCCGCAACCGGCCACATCGAGGGCCACGGCGCCAACAGGATCAACGAGAGAAACAGCACGCCGCCGAAATGAACCAGCACCGGCGTCACGAAGCCGTGCGCGCCACCCGCCGCAGGCGTGGCAGAGAGATTGCTGCCGAGCGTAAGCACGACGAACAGCAGGCCGGCGAATGTCGCGGCTGCCGTGCCGGCCATCATGTAGAAATTCTCCCAGCCATGAAACATCGGAAAATCACCGCAAGCCTGCCGAGCGTCTGCAGCTCCCTATCTAGGATCGCTTGTGGAACCTGCCTTGATCCAAGTCACGGGGCGGGGATGGCGGCAGGAAACCGCGGACTTCGTCATGCCCGGCGCTTGCAGGTTCAGGAAAGCGTGGCAGGCCCCTCGCGCCTTTGCGGGACGCGTCGGCGCATCCGGCCTCCGTGCGCGCTTGAATAGCGAATCAGAGGACGGCGGATTTACCGCCGCAGCACCGTGATCATGCGGTTGGCAAAGGTCAGCCGCTCGGCCATCACCGCGATGAAATA
>Ga0302279_10000176_pt1 | contig 91316 bp, 77 predicted proteins | sample III_Bog_N3_3_FD_194541 | JGI IMG/M metagenome (GOLD analysis project Ga0302279, IMG submission 194541) | Peat permafrost microbial communities from Stordalen Mire near Abisko, Sweden - III_Bog_N3_3 | ecosystem: Environmental > Terrestrial > Soil > Wetlands > Peat | place: Sweden: Abisko...
CTGTTGCTTCTCGCTCACTTCGGCAAGGATGGCGTTCCGCAGCCCATCGATATCGAAATCAGCCAGGAAACGCTTGCGGAAATGATCGGAACAACCCGGTCTCGTGTCAGCTTTTTCATGAACAAGTTCCGTAAATTGGGTTTCGTCAGCTATAATGGCAAGATTCATGTCCACAATTCGCTGTTGAATGCCGTTCTGCATGACAAGCCTGAACTAAGAACTGACGATTCTTCCGCAATCTTTTGATCTTCCTCGTCTTTGATCGTCCGCAAATCCATTGAACTGTTAATTTTCTGTGACTGGTCAAAATTGACCAGCAGGACGAGGTCTAAATTTCCATTACTGGTTTTATCGCCGCCCGATCCCAGGCAGTCATCGGCGACAGAGAGTTTTGCGCTCCCGCTTAACCGAGTGGGGGCATCATGGCACTGGCCGAACCAGCAGGAAAGCTGCCGTTTGTCTGTCGATTTCAAAAAGTGTCGCCGGACGGAAAGGCAGACGATTCACGCAGGGATTTCTGCGCTTTTGAATTTCCTGGGTGTGCAGGATGCCCGATGATATGGACCGAGAAAACAGGAGGCCAGCCGTCTTCGGATCAAATACAGGCGTCGCTAAGGCAGGGCTTCGACGAAGGTGTAGATAACAAGCGCCGTCATCGAGAGCACAAGGACCCTGAGCAGCCACAGGGCAAGATTGGCAGCGTGGCCCAGCCGGTAGCGGGGCAGCGGCTGCGATGTCGCCGCAACAAGTTGGTCCGGCTCCAGCGCCTGTATGAGCTCGTCGTCGGGATGCCCGTGCGACAGTCTATCGATCGGCTGCATCTGGGGATACCGGTCAGCTTGCCTTGGCGGAAAGCGTATTGATGAAGGAGACGATCGCGTAGCTGCTTCCAGCCAGGGTAACGAGCACGGCGATCAGCGCGCCGAAAAGGTTTGTCATGCGTGAATTGACGCGCGCGCCCATGATTTCCCGGTCGTTTGCCAGAATCAGCAGGAACACCAGCGCAGCCGGCATCAGGATGGTCGCCAGCAGATTCGCATTCAAGGTTATGACGAGCAGCGGCATGCCGGGAATCAGCACGATGATCCCGGCGACCACGGCCATCCCGATATTGGCGGCGTAGAACAGCGGTGCCTGGCGAATGGTCCGGTTGAAGCTGTGGGCGCTGCCGCCGAGGACCTCGCCAACCGCGTATGCGGTGCTGGCAGAGATGGTCAGCATTGCAACCGCACCGGCTTCGATCAGGCCGAGCGCAAACAGGCCTGAGCCAAAGGACCCAATCAACGGCTGCAGCGCCTCAGCATATCCCGCGCCACCCTCAAGCTTGCTGGTGTCGACATGGTGGACGAACAGCGGAGCTGCGGCGACCAGGGCCGCGCATCCGGCCAGCGCTGCCAGCGCCGTTCCGATCATGGTATCGATCCGCCCCTGCGGGATGTCTTTTGGCGTCAAGCCTTTATCCACCGACGAACTTTGCTGGAAGAATAGCATCCATGGCGTGACCGTGGCGCCAATGTTGGAGGCGAGGATCAAAAGGAAGCCCTGGAATGGGCCTGTCGGCAGCGGCGTCCAGGTAACCAGGGCATCTGCCAATTGGCCGGCCGACGGGCGGGATAGAACGGCGACCGCGACAAACAACAGGTTGAACAGTGCCAGCGCCATGGTCAGCCGTTCCCATCTCCAATAGCGTGCTCCGCTGCTGGTTACGACCACCAGCATCACGGCGCAGCCGACCGCGACCGGCGGCGGCACCGCGAAAAAGGCCATTCCCACCCGGATCGCGATAACTTCGGTGATCAGCGTGATCAGGTTCGTCAGGACCAGATCCGCAGCCGAGATCCAGCCCCAGAACGGGCCGAAGCGCTGGAAGATCAGCTCGCCGTAACCGCGATGGGTGACCGCGCCGATCCGCATCGACATCTCCTGGACCACGAACGCGGCGAGGAACGTCACGACGATAAACGGCAGGAAGAAACCGATGCCATAGGTGGCGCCGCTCGCCGCGTAGGAGAGCATGCTCGGGCCGTCGTTCTCGCCGAGCATCACCAGGATGCCGGGGCCGGTCAGCAGCCACAGCAGTTTGGGGAAGCGACCGTTCTGGCGGGCCTTGAGTACGCGCATTCGATCGCGGGAACGGCTTAAGTCCTCCGGCGTCAAGCTGGCGCCTTGCTCGACCTGCTCAAGGGAGGACGTCCGGAGATGGTTCATGCGGACACTATCGACTCTGTTGTGATGGCCTGGCCGGGCTTTATCGCAGCTGCGGGGTGTTTCGAAAGCCCGATGCCGATGGCTACGCCAGGAATGACTGCTGCAATGGCTTGCTCGACGGGTTTCGCGGGCGGTTCCGCCGGCGCTCTTAAGCTCTATTTGCGTGACTGAGCAAAAGGGATCATCCTTTTGAGATGCTTTGGCTCCATGGTGGGGCGATCACCGACAATCCATGGCTTCCATGGGTGACCGGAGCTCGATAAGGCTCCCACCACGGCACATTGCGGAAACCGAAAAATGGCCCGAATCGAAGAGCGGGAATTGGAAGCGCATCGTGCTGAGATAGTCGCCGATGTGCAGAAAATGGTGGAAAAATATCGCAAGATATTCGATTGGGATGTGCCGGACATCGATCAGGCGGCAGCCGACAGGCTCATCCTGGCGGAAGTACGCAAGGCGCTGGGCGAGCTTGAGCATAGGTTGCTCGGCTAGATCTCTGCCGATACTCGGAATTCAGCCAAGGCAGCGCGGCCTGACCGGAATCGACAAACTGGGCGGCGGCAACATGTCCCGCCGTTTGACGCAGGGCGGGACATCATTGAGTGGCTAGACGTCTTTCGGATTGACCTTGTGCCAAGCCGCGGCGAGCTTGCGGGATGCGGTCTGGAAGGAGGCTTTGGCGCCGTCCCAATCCTTCTCGCTGGCCGTCCCCAGCCGGCTCCACGCTGTCTTGGTCGCGTCCCACGCGCTATCCAGATCCCTGGAGGCGCTCGTTTGCGCCGCTGTAGCCTTGGTCTCCACCTTGGCATTGAAGTCCTGCAGCTTTTTCTCCCAGATGTGCATCTCACCCTGCGCCTTCTGGGTGTAGCTGTTGCGATCCGCTACGGGATCACGGGTGGCGGCGATCCCGACCGTGCCCTTCCCGGATGTCGACTGGGCGGCTGCGGGCGCCGCGCCAGCGAGGGCGAGCATTCCGATCACGATCGGAGCGAAAAGAATCTTCATGACGTCCAATTCCTCAGGTTAGTCTGGATATGATCTTGCGTCTGCAGGACTGAAATGATCAGCCGGCAGCGGCGACGGCAGGCTGCGACACCGCGGTGCCGCCATGCACGTCAATACGGCTGGGATTGAGCGTGGCGAGGATCGTCTTGGCGCGGGCGATCTCTGCCGCCGGGCCGTGCGCCATCACCAGGAAGCTGTCGGTCTTCAGCGCCGTTTCATACTGGATCACGCTGTCCTTCGGCACGCCGATGCTGTAGAGCGCCGCCGCGAGCGCGCTGATGCCGCCGACCACGACGGCATTCTCCAGGCCGGCGATCACGATCGAGGCGAGATAGCCGAGCACGACGACATGTCCGACGACGGGAACGGCCATGAACAGCCCACCCAGGAACAGGCCCCAAAAGCCGCCCCAGAACGCCCCGCGGGTGCCCCAGAACTTGACCCGATCGCCGGTATTGTAGAATCCGACGACCTTTTCGTCGGTGTGGTAGCCCTTGCCGATGACGCTGAGGTTCTTCATGTCGAAGCCGGCGGCGGTCAGCTTCTTGATGGCCGTTTCGGCCGCGGGATGGTCGGCGAAGACGGCGATGACTGTGTCGGTGTTTTCCATCGAATTTTTCCTTTGAGTAAGCTCGGTGCTGACGCCGCTAGCCCGTGTCGACCTGGAAGAGGTTACAGACGGGGTTTCGCAGCGTCGGTCTTCGCGTCGACGTTAGGTCGGGACCGGTCTGTCGGGCTAGATTCGGAAACTACTCAGTGCTTTCGCCAGGACCGCTCCGACGGAGAACCGCATCCTCCCAGCGTTCGACTGAGTAAATTCCGAGCCTGTTCAAGAGATAGCTGGATTGTCATACCAGCGTTGTATTGCGTCGAAGAGGTCTCAACGCGGCAAAAGGCCCATCCAGTACTTGGCAGGGGGGTGACCCACATGGCTCACGATAGTCTTCTGCAACAGGCCGTGCTCGCGGAGCTCAATTGGGAGCCGAGCGTCACCGCGGCCCATATCGGCGTTACAACGCACGCCGGCGTTGTCACGCTCACCGGTCATGTCGCGAGCTTTGCGCAGAAACATGCGGCCGAAGCCGCCGTCCGGCGCGTCAGGGGCGTCAAGGCGGTCGCCGAGGAGATCGAAGTCCATTTGTCTCGCGAAACCGAGCGGGCCGACGACGAAATCGCCGGCGCGGCGACGGGTCGATTCAAATGGGATGTCTCGATACCGGCCGACGCCATCACGGTGACGGTCGAGAAGGGCTGGGTTACCCTTACCGGGGAAGTCGACTGGCATTACCAAAGGGACGCCGCCAGCATTGAAGTACGTGCCCTGTTCGGCGTCCGTGGCGTCTCCAATCGGGTTAGGATCAAACCTGCCGTCAATCCGGCAAATATCAGCGGCGAAATTACCCACGCGCTGCGCCGCTCATGTCTGACTGATCCCAGGGCCATCGCCGTAAGTGCGCAGGGCGGCACGGTTCGGCTCACCGGCACGGTGCATTCGTGGCATGATCGTCAAATGGCCGGCGCTGCCGCCTGGGCCGCACCCGGCGCCATCGCGGTCGAGAACGACATCGCCGTTATCTAGCGACCCGCGAAGGACCGCCTGCGGCGCCGACGCCGTCCGGTTTATCGACAATCATGATCAATATTGCTCACTTCTGAACATTATTTGAGTTCGCGCGTTCGAGTCCCGCCTGCCGCGGGAACGATTTGTCGTCTGGCGCCTTAGCGCCATACGAAACGTGCTTCGCCCATCCCGGCTTCGCTTCCCGAGGCACTGCCATCAGGCGGCAACGTCCACACCATCGCGCCACAGGTTAAATGCTATCGCGAACACCGGCGTTCACGGTGCAATAGAGGTGTTTCATGTTCGAAGTCCAATTTTCGGCAGAACTCGTCTACAGCATCCGCCTGCTTTCCTGCCATCGGCGCACCACCTTTAGCCCAACTCCCTCAGCAGGTGAATCATCGTGACAGCCTTGCAGGGTCCCGGCCAGCTATGCCAGACGCAGAAGGATCCACACCCGACCGCCCACGCCGGTGGGTGCACGACATCGGATGACCTGGAAAATATTCTGTACAGCATCGATGTTGCGACGCTGTTTTTGGATACCGAGCTGAATATCCGGTTCTTTACCCCTGCGATCCAGTCGCTGTTCAGCTTTGGCCCCGACGACATCGGCGAGCCGCTTTCGAAATTTCGCTCGCTGGCAGCCGATGAAACCCTGTTGCTCGATGCGCGCACGGTGCTGAAGACCAATGTTCCGATCGAGCGCGAGATCGAGCGTGCGGCCGACGATATCTACACGCGTCGCGTTCTACCCTATCGAACCCGCAACCGCGGAGTGGAAGGTGTTGTCGTCACATTTACCGATGTCACCGAACGAAGACGCGTCAAGCGTGCGCTGCTGCTGGCCAAGCAGCAGGCGGAACGCGCCAATGCTGCGAAATCGCGCTTCCTTGCCGCCGCAAGCCATGACCTGCGCCAGCCGCTGCAGACCTTGCATCTGCTCCAGGGCCTGTTGGCGAAGGTCGCCAAGGGCGAGGGAGCCCAAAGGCTTATCGCAAGGTTCGACCAGACCTTGGCCGCGATGTCCGGCATGCTCAACACCCTGCTTGATATCAATCAGATCGATTCCGGCTCCGTTCGCGTCGAAAAGGCGATGTTTCCGATCAATGACCTGTTCGACGTGTTGCGGGAAGAGTTCGCCTGTCATGCGGAAGATCACCATATATCCTTGCGGGTGGTGCCGTGCTGCCTTGAGATCGACAGCGATCCGCGGCTGCTCGGACAGATGATCCGCAACCTGCTTTCAAATGCCCTGAAATACACCAAGGGCGGCAAGGTATTGCTCGGATGCCGTCGACACGACGGCTTGTTGCGCATCGAGGTCTGCGATACCGGCCCCGGCATCCCCGGCGACGAGCTGCAGGCGATCTTCGAGGAGTATCGGCAGCTCGACAATGCCGCGCGCGAACGCAGCCAGGGTCTCGGTCTCGGTCTGTCGATCGTCAAGGGCCTGGGCAAACTGCTGGAGCACCGGGTGTATGTGCGTTCCACCCCGGGTCGCGGGTCGGTGTTCGGCATCGAACTGAGGCTCCCGGAAGGCCGTAGCGCTGGACGGTCCGAGGATACCCGGCAGCTGGCCGAACCGAAGCTCGAACCGGTTCGTCACTCCGGTGCGATAATGGTCATCGAAGACGACCCCGAGGTGCGCGATCTGCTCGACCATCTTCTCAAAAGCGAGGGCTATGTGACGGCCGTGGCGCCGGACGGCGCCGCGGCCCTGCGCCTGGTGGCGGCAGGGACAATACGGCCCGATCTTATCCTTACGGATTTCAATCTGCCCAACGGCATGGACGGGCTTGAGGTCACCGCGAGATTGCGCGAACAGCTTCATCGCAAGACGCCGGCGATCATTCTGACCGGAGACATTTCCACGGGCACGTCGCGGGAAATAGCCCTGCAGAACCACGTCAAAATCGACAAGCCGGTAAGATTGAAAGAGCTGATGCTGGCGATCCAGCAGCTGATGGCGCTGCCGGAGCCGACCGAGCACGTTGCCCCTTCCCCGCGAGCGGCCGGCGGCCCAGCTAGCCCGGTGGTTTACGTGGTCGATGATGACCATGCCGTGCGAGAGACCATCCGCGAGGTGCTCGAATACGAGGGTCGGAGCGTGCAGGTCTATTCCAGCTGCGAGGCCTTCATCGAAGCCTATCGTCCCGGCGGCGAAGCCTGCCTGCTGATCGATGCCTATTTGCCCGGGATGAACGGGCTCGAACTGCTGCGCTGGCTGGGCCATTCGGGCCATCGGCTGCCCGCCATCATGATCACCGGCAACAGCGACGTCTCGATGGCGGTCCAGGCCATGAAAGCCGGCGCCAGCGACTTCATCGAAAAGCCCATCAGTCACCGCGAATTGCTCGCCGGCGTCGAAAGCGCGCTGGAGCAGTCGCGGAATTCGAGTCGGCTCGTGGCTTCCCGGGAGGTCGCGGCGAGTGCGCTCGCAGGTCTCACGCCGCGGCAGCGGCAGGTGATGGAGCTGGTTCTGGCCGGTCACCCCAGCAAGAATATCTCGGCGGATCTCGGCATCAGCCAGCGCACCGTCGAAAATCATCGCGCCTCGATCATGGAAAAGACCGGATCGAAGTCGCTTCCCGCGCTGGCGCGCCTGGCGTTCGCGGCGGCTGGTAGCGGCGGCGAGGTCGCTGTCTTCAAGGCGGCCCCCAGGCGTCATGCCGGACCGACCGCCTCCCTGTATCTGCTTCCAGGCAGCGCGGAAATGTCGGAGCGTTTGTCGCGGTAACCGGCTGGTTGAGCTTGTGCCGGAGGCGAGGTCGACGCTGCTTCACCAGCAAGCCTCGCGAACGGCGCCGCCGCTATTGGTTCGACAGGGCGTCACGCTGTTTTACCAGCCTGTCGAGTTCTTCGCTCTGCTGGGCGATGCGTTCGGCATTGAGTTCTTCGGTCTGGGCTCCCGAGCGCGCCGCGGCCTGTTCCACCAATTGCCTGAGATTGTCCCGAAGAATGGCGATACGGTCGTCGAGTTCGGATCGTGATAGGGGGGTGTCGTCGCTCATGTTGCGTTCCCGTTCGCTGGCGGAATTCGACGCGCTTGCGGACCGGCAAGCGAGTGAACCTCAATATACTTCGCTATATACTCCGCTCTTGCTGCAAAGATCGAGGCCTTTGTGAAGGCGGTGCGGAGCGCGCACATAGGTAGTTTCCGAATCTGTTTGTGGCGACCTCGGAGCGATTAATGTTGGCTGCAATTCCGTCACGGGCATTGATTGAGATCAACGTTGTGACGGTCGCATGACGTAGAAGGCCGCCTATCACCGGCTCGTCATCGTCGGGGCCAGACTGAGGTGACGGGCCGGCCTGGTCTCGTCGTTACGAAAGGGCGGAATATGCCAGGGCAAGAAGCTGTCAAGGCCCCCTCCCTGGGCGCGATCGTTGCGGTTCGCGGCAGCGTTGTGGACGTGCGGTTCGACGGACCTCTGCCGCCGATCTATTCGGTGTTGCGGGCCGGAGACCAGGGCCGGATCATCATCGAAGTGCTGGCGCAGCTCGACAGCCGTCACGTGCGCGGGATCGCGTTGACGCCGACGCAAGGTCTTGCCCGCGGAATGGCGGTCGAGGACACCGGTGGTCCGCTGAAAGTGCCGGTCGGCAAGCAAGTTCTCTCTCGCATGTTCGACGTGTTCGGCGACGTCATCGACCGCGGCGCGGCGCTGACCGATTTCGAGTTGCGTTCGGTGCATCAGGCCCCGCCGCCGCTGGCACGACGCTCGACCAGGTCCGAGATCTTTGAAACCGGCATCAAGGTCATCGATGTTCTGGTGCCGCTGGAACGCGGCGGCAAGGCCGGATTGTTCGGCGGCGCCGGCGTCGGCAAGACGGTATTGCTCACCGAAATGATTCACAACATGGTCGGGCAGCACGAGGGCGTCAGCATCTTTTGCGGCATCGGTGAACGCTGCCGCGAGGGCGAGGAGCTTTATCAGGAGATGAAGCAGGCCGGGGTGCTTCCGAACATGGTGATGGTGTTCGGGCAGATGAACGAACCGCCGGGCGCCCGCTTCCGGGTCGGGCACGCGGCGCTGACGATGGCCGAATATTTTCGCGACGACGAGCATCGCGACGTGCTGCTGCTGGTCGACAACATCTTTCGCTTCATCCAGGCCGGCATGGAGGTGTCCGGGTTGATGGGCCAGATGCCGTCGCGGCTCGGCTATCAGCCGACCATGGGCACCGAGCTGTCGGGCCTCGAGGAACGCATCGCCAATACCGATACCGGCGCCATTACCTCGATCCAGGCGGTCTATGTGCCGGCCGACGACTTTACCGACCCGGCGGCGGTGCACACCTTTTCGCACCTTTCCGCCTCGATCGTGCTGTCGCGCAAGCGGGCAAGCGAGGGCCTGTTCCCGGCCATCGACCCCTTGCAGTCCAATTCCAGGATGGCCACGCCGGGGATCGTCGGCGCGCGGCACTATGCCCTGGCGCAGGAAATACGGCGGACGTTCGCGCAGTACGGCCAACTCAAGGATATCATTTCCATGCTCGGCCTCGAGCAGCTTTCACCGGAGGATCGCAATGTCGTCGGACGCGCCCGCCGTCTCGAGCGCTTTCTGACCCAGCCGTTCTTCACGACCAAGCAGTTCACCGGCATCGACGGCAAATTCGTCAGCCTGGAGGAGGCGCTGGACGGTTGCGAGCGAATCCTGCGTGATGAATTCAAGGACTATCCGGAGAGTTCGCTCTACATGATCGGGCCGATCGGCGAGGCCAAGGGTAAAGCCGGGCCCGGCGCGCCCGCCGCCAAGCCAAAAAGCAGACCGGACTCCGGCATCGCTGCTGCGGCCAACTCCAAGGCCGGAACTTCGCCGGCGCTGCGTCCTGCTGCCCGGACAGCGCCTCAGCCGGCGCTTGAGCGTGTCGGCGACGTCGGGGAAGCCTGAAATGAATCTCAAAGTCCTGCTGCCGTTCCAGGTATTTGCCGAAAAGCGCAGGGTGTCCCGCATCATCGCGGAGAGCCATCAGGGCTCGTTTGGAATTCTGCCGCACCGGCTGGATTGCGTGGCGGCGCTGGCGCCGGGAATCCTGATCTACCAGGCCGAAACCGATGCCGAGGCCTATATCGCGGTGGATGAAGGGGTGCTGGTGAAGGCCGGCGCGGAGGTGCTGGTTTCCGTCCGCAACGCCATTGCCGGCACTGACCTCGGCGAGCTGCGCGCGGCGGTGGCGCGGGAGTTTCTCAGGCTGAGCGAGCGGGAGCAAGGCGTTCGCAAGGTGCTGGCGAAAATGGAAAGCAACCTGATGCGCGGCATGGCGAGCCTTCACGATGCCCGATGAATCCCGGGACGGGCGCCTGAAGCCGAAACCGTCGTTCGGCGAGGCGATCGGCGCCAAGGCAGCGCGCAAGCTGAAGGCGCGCGGCAACGCCGCGCCAGGTGTCTGGTTTGGCCTGGGCATGATGGGGCTGATCGGCTGGTCGGTGTCAATTCCGACGCTGCTCGGCGCGGCACTCGGTCTCTGGCTGGACCAGCACTATCCCGGCAAGCATGCCTGGACGCTGGCGCTGCTGATGGCCGGGCTTGCGATCGGCTGTTTCAACGCGTGGCACTGGGTAGCCAATGAGGACAAGGCGATGCGGGAGGAACAACAGCATGACGACGAATGAAATGGTGTCGCTGCTGCTGGCATTGCCGGCAGGCGTGGTGCTGGGCGTGCTGTTCTTCGGCGGATTGTGGTGGACGGTGCGCAAGGGGGTCGCGTCGGAAAGCCCGGCGGCCTGGTTCTTCGGTAGCCTGGTGCTGCGGATGGGCATTGCGCTGGGCGGATTCTGTCTCGTCGGCAATGGCGACTGGGAGCGGCTGATACTTTGCCTGGCCGGATTTGTCGTGGCCCGTCTGGCCGTGACGCGGCTGACCCGCCGCAACGGAGGTCAGCAGGGCGGCGCGGCGCCGGAGGCCAGCTATGCGCCTTAGTTCCGATGAGATCGTGTTCTGGCAATACGGTCTGTTCAAGATCAACGCCACCATCGTGTTCACCTGGGCGCTGATGCTGGTGCTGGCAGTCGGCTCCAAGCTCGTCACGCGCAAGCTCTCCACCGGCCTGGAGCGGTCGCGCTGGCAGAGCCTCCTCGAAATCGTCGTCACCGGCATCGAGAAGCAGATCGAAGAAGTCGGCTTGCGTGGCCCGGACAAATATATCGGCTTTCTCGGCACGCTGTTTCTGTTCGTGGCATCGGCCAGCCTTTGCACCATCATTCCCGGCTACGAGCCGCCGACGGGGTCGCTTTCGACCACGGCGGCGCTGGCGCTGTGCGTGTTCGTGGCGGTGCCGTTTTTCGGCATCGAGCAGCAGGGCCTCGGCGGCTACCTCAAATCCTACGTCGAACCGACCGTCATCATGCTTCCCTTCAATATCATCAGCGAACTTTCCCGCACCCTGGCGCTCGCGGTCCGCCTGTTCGGCAACATGATGAGCGGAACCATGATCATCGCGATCCTGCTGACCATTACGCCGTTCATCTTTCCGATTGCCATGAGCGCGCTGGGTCTGCTCACCGGCATGGTGCAGGCCTACATCTTCAGCATCCTTGCCGCGGTCTACATCGCGTCCGCCACGCGTGCCCGCCAGCCTGCGCCTGAACCGGCCGCAGACCGTCGAAATACCAGCTCCGTCCTCAAGAGGAACGACCATGGATAGTATCACGCTGATCGCAATTGCTTCGATCGTCACCGCCGGCCTGACGATCGCGCTGGGAAGCATCGGGCCCGCGCTCGGGGAGGGGCGCGCGGTCGCGACGGCATTGAGCTCGCTGGCGCAGCAGCCGGATTCCGCATCGACGATCACCCGCACCCTATTTGTCGGCCTGGCAATGATCGAGTCGATCGCGATCTATTGCTTCGTGGTATCGATGATTCTTTTATTCGCCAACCCGTTCTGGAATCATATCATCGCCCAGGCCGCGGGAAAGTAGACCATGCTGATCGATTGGTTCACGGTCGGTGCGCAGGCGCTCAACTTCATCATCCTGGTGTGGTTGCTGAAGCGCTTTCTCTACAAGCCCATCCTCGACGCCGTCGATGCGCGCGAGCAGCGGGTCGCCGCGGAACTGGCGGATGCCGACGCCAGGAAAGCCGAGGCCGGCAGGGAGCGCGACGAGTTCGAGCATAAAAACCAGCAGTTTGATCGACAGCGCGCCGAACTGTTGAGCAAAGCGAGAGATGAGGCGAAAGCCGAGCGGCAGCGGCTGCTCGATGAAGCGCGGCAGGCGGCCGACGCCCTGAGCGCGAAACGACAGCAGGGGCTCAGAAACGATGCCCACAAGCTGAGCGCCGCCATCGGCCGGCGCACCCAGCAGGAAGTGTTTGCGATCGCGAGAAAGGTGCTGAGCGAACTTTCAACGAGCAGTCTTGAACAATGCATGGCCGAGCTGTTCGTGCGGCGCTTGCGCGAGATGGATGGCAAGGCGAAAGCGGGTTTCGCCGAGGCGCTTGGGTCCGGTCCCGGCGTCGCGCTGGTGCGCAGCGCCTTCGATCTGCCGGTGGAGTCCCGTGCGGCGATCCAGACAGCGCTCAACGATACTTTTGCGGCCAGGATCAGCCTCCGCTTCGAGGTCGCGCCGGACCTGGTCAGCGGGATCGAACTCACCGCGAGCGGGCAGAAATTGGCGTGGAGCATCGCCGATTACCTGACCTCGCTGGAAAGCGGAGTCGATGAGCTCCTGAAGGCGAACGACAGGCCCGAAGCCCGGCCAGAGACGAAGCCGGCTGCCCGGCCCTTGCCGATTCCCGAAGCACCCAAGATCGAGACAGCGCGCCGATGATCGCGACATCCGAAGACTTGCAGAGCGTCTACGAACGTGCCTTTGCCGGAATTGCCGAGGTGAGGCACACGTTCACGCCGCAACTGGTGCCGCGCGAGGTGGGTGCGATCGTCAGCGTCGCCACCGGCATCGCCAAGGTCTCCGGCCTTCCCGGTGTCGGTTTCGAGGAACTGGTGAGGTTTCCGGGCAATGTGCTGGGAATTGCCTTCAACGTCGACGAGGACGAGATCGGTGTCGTGCTGCTCGGCGAGTACCGGGACCTGCACGCCGGTGACGAGGTTGAACGCACCGGTCGGGTCATGGATGTGATCGTCGGTGATGAATTGCTGGGGCGCATCATCGACCCGCTGGGCCGGCCGCTGGATGGCAAAGGCCCGCTGGACGCCGCCGAGCGCCTTCCGATCGAGCGCCCCGCCGCTGCGATCATGGATCGGGCGCCCGTCACCGTGCCGCTGCAGACCGGACTGACCGTCGTCGATGCGCTGATTCCGATCGGGCGCGGCCAGCGCGAACTGATTCTCGGCGACCGGCAGACCGGAAAGACCGCGATCGCGATCGACACCATCCTCAACCAGCACGGCGAGAACGTGGTGTGCGTCTATTGCGCCATCGGCCAGCGCGCTTCGGCGGTTGCCAAGACCATCGCCGTGCTGCGGGAAAAGGGAGCGATGGATCATACCATCGTTGTCGTTGCCGAGGGCAATGATCCGCCGGGGCTTGCCTACATCGCTCCCTATGCCGCGACCAGCATCGCGGAGCATTTCATGCAAGCCGGCCGTGACGTGCTGATCGTGTACGACGACCTGACCCAGCACGCCCGTGCCTATCGCGAACTGTCCCTTCTGCTGCGCCGGCCACCCGGCCGCGAGGCGTTTCCGGGCGATATCTTCTACATCCACTCGCGCCTGTTGGAGCGCGCCACCCATCTGCGGCCCGAACTCGGCGGCGGCTCGCTCACCGCGCTTCCCATCATCGAGACCGAGGCCCAGGACATTTCGGCCTATATTCCGACCAACCTGATCTCCATCACGGATGGGCAGATCTACCTTTCGCCGTCGCTGTTCGAATTGGGCGTGCTGCCCGCGGTGGATGTCGGCAAATCCGTTTCACGCGTCGGCGGCAAGGCGCAGCGGGCGGCCTATCGGGCGGTGGCCGGTGACCTCAAACTGGCTTACGCGCAGTTCGAGGAACTCGAGACCTTCGCCAGGTTCGGCGCCCGCCTGGATCAGGACACAACTCGGATCATCGAGCATGGAAGGCGAATCCGCGCCTGCCTGAAACAGTCGGAATTCGCTTCGGTATCCGTGCCCGGACAGATCGCCGTGCTGCTGGCGCTGACTGCGGGACTGTTCGACCAGGTGGCCATGGAGCGGATGACCGATGCCGAATTCGCGGTGCAGCAGGCGGCCGCGAACTTTGCGGCGGAGTTGTGTTCGCGGCTGACGACCGCCGACGCCCTGGGGGACGACGATCGGACCAGCATTGTCCGCATGGCGCGCGATGCGCTCGCACGCTTTCAGCCCGGAGCGCGGCCCGATATATCGAAGCCCGAGCCGCCGGCCGAGGACACGCCTTGAGCGACAGCACCGCAAGCCTCAAGCGCAAGATCGGCAGCGCCGGCGACCTGCAATCCGTGGTTCGCACCATGAAGGCCATGGCGGCCGCGAACATCGGCCAATATGAGCGTGCGGTCGACGCCTTGGGCGATTATTATAGCAGCGTGGAACTCGGCCTGAGCATCTGCTTTCGCAACACCACCGCGGCGGCGTCCGTTGCCGGCGGAAACACACCGCGCCATGCCCGGTTCCTCGATGCGGTGGTGTTTGGTTCGGACCAGGGCCTGGTGGGCCGGTTTAACGACATGATCGCCGATTTTGCCATCAAGGCCCTTGCCGCCATGTCCGGCAAATGCCGGGTCTGGGCTGTCGGCGAGCGCGCCCAGGCGCGCCTGAGCGATGCCGGGCTGCCGGTGATGGCCGTCTTCGCCGTTCCGAATTCCGTCGACGGCATCACCCCGCTGGTCGGGCAGATTCTGCTGGCAAGCGAGGCGCGCCATGGCGGCGAAGAAGTCTCCGAGCTTCATCTGTTTTACAATCGCCCGACGTCGCGGGCGGCTTATGCCCCTGTCGCCCAGCGGCTGCTGCCGCTGGACGACAATTGGCGACTGAAGCTGTCGGCAATTGCATGGCCGACCGGCAACTTGCCCGAAGTGATGGGAGAAACCACCGCCACGCTGCGGGCGCTGATCCGAGAATATCTTTTTATCTCCCTGTTCCGGGCCTGTGCCGAATCGCTGTCGAGCGAAAACGCAAGCCGGCTGGCGGCGATGCAACGGGCCGACAAGAACATCGATGGATTGCTGGAGGACCTCAACGGCGCGTTCCATCGTCTGCGTCAGAGCGCGATCGACGAGGAACTGTTCGACGTCGTCTCCGGCTTCGAGGCGCTGACGGTCGCGCCAACATGACTTGCCTTGTCATGTTCCTGCATCGTACTCGGCTTATCGCAGATGCGTCTCGGCATGCCTCTACCGTCGCCAGAACCGGCGACGCCCGGGTTTGACCCTGATGCCGAAACAACAGCAACCCGTTCCGGAGGCCGTTATGCCCGATCCCCTGTCACCCGATCTCTTGCAAAGGATGCACGCCTATTGGCGCGCGGCGAATTATCTGTCGGTCGGACAGATCTATCTCAAGGACAATCCGCTGCTGGAAACCCCGCTCCGGCTGGAACACATCAAGCCGCGGCTGCTCGGCCATTGGGGCACCACCACGGGGCTGAATTTCCTCTATGTCCATCTCAACCGGCTGATCAAGGTCAACGATCTCAACATGATCTACGTCATCGGTCCCGGTCATGGCGGCCCGGGTCTGGTGGCGCACAGCTACCTCGAGGGATCGTATACCGAGCGCTATCCGGCGATCGAGCGCAACCGCAACGGGCTGCAGCGGCTGTTTCGCCAGTTCTCCTGGCCCCATGGAATCCCGAGCCACGTGTCGCCGGAAACCCCGGGCTCGATCCATGAAGGCGGCGAACTCGGCTATTCGCTGGCGCACGCCTACGGGGCTGCCTTCGACAATCCGGACCTGATCGTCAGCTGCATCATCGGCGACGGCGAGGCCGAGACCGGCGCTCTCGCCACCAGCTGGCACTCGAACAAGTTCCTCAACCCCGCGCGCGACGGCGCGGTGCTTCCGATCCTGCATCTGAACGGATTCAAGATCGCCAACCCGACCGTACTGGCCCGCATTGGCCGCGAGGAGCTGACGCAGCTGCTGCAGGGCTACGGCTACGATCCGCATTTCGTCGAGGGCAGCGATCCCGAACTGGTGCACCAGAGCCTTGCCGGAACGCTGGACAAGATCCTGGTCCAGATTCGCCAGATCCAGAGCACCGCGCGTCGCCAAGATCCCGCGCAAAGGCTGCAGCGCCCGCGCTGGCCGATGATCGTTTTCCGCACGCCGAAGGGCTGGACCGGCCCGAAATTCGTCGACGGCAAGCCGGTGGAAGGCACCTGGCGCGCGCATCAGGTTCCGATCGCGGATTTCAAGAATCCCGAACATCTCAAGCAGCTCGAGCAGTGGATGCTGAGCTACCGGCCGCAGGAATTGTTCGACGAAGGCGGCAAATTCCGTGAGGAGCTCGCCGCGCTGGCGCCGACCGGTCATCGCCGCATGAGCGCCAATCCGCACGCCAACGGCGGCGAACTGCTGCAGCCGCTGTCAATGCCGCATTTCCACGATTACGCCGTGGCGGTCGCCAAACCCGGCGGCGTCAGGGCGGAAGCGACGCGGGTGCTCGGGACGTTTCTGCGCGATGTGATCAAGCTCAACCTTGCCAAGCAGAATTTCCGGCTGTTCGGCCCCGACGAGACCGCATCGAACCGGCTGGAAGCGGTCTACGAGGCCTCGGACAAGCAATGGATGGCGGAGGTCGAGCCGGTCGATATCGACCTCTCCACCGACGGCCGCGTCATGGAGATGCTGAGCGAGCATATGTGCGAAGGCTGGCTGGAGGGCTATCTGCTCACCGGGCGGCACGGCCTGTTCTCCTGCTACGAGGCCTTCATTCACGTCGTCGATTCCATGTTCAATCAGCATGCCAAGTGGCTGAAAGTGAGCCGGCAAATACCCTGGCGCAAGCCGATCGCCTCGCTGAACTACCTGCTGACGTCGCATGTCTGGCGACAGGACCACAACGGCTTCTCCCATCAGGATCCCGGCTTCATCGATCATGTCGCGAGCAAGAAGGCCGACGTGGTGCGGATCTACCTTCCGCCCGACGCCAACTGCCTGCTGTCGGTCGCGGATCACTGTCTGCGCAGCCGAAACTACGTCAACCTCATCATCGCCGGAAAGCAGCCGGAATGGCAGTGGCTGGATATCGATTCGGCGGTACGTCATTGCACTCTCGGCGCTGGAATCTGGCACTGGGCCAGCAATGATGCCGGCGACCCCGACGTGGTGATGGCCTGCGCCGGCGACGTGCCGACCCTGGAGACGCTCGCCGCCGTATCGAACCTGCGGACGGACTTTCCCGACATCCGGATTCGGGTCGTCAACGTCGTCGACTTGATGGTGTTGCAGCCACAGTCAGAACACCCGCATGGGCTGGAAGATCACGATTTTGACGAGCTGTTCACGGTCGACCGGCCGGTGATCTTCGCCTTCCATGGCTATCCGGCGATCATTCATAAATTGACCTATCGGCGGCACAACCATGACAACATTCACGTCCGCGGCTACCGCGAGGAAGGCACCACCACGACACCCTTTGACATGGTAGTGCTGAACAATCTCGACCGCTATCAGCTGGCGCTGGATGCGATCCGGCGGATTCCGAGGTTCGGCGATCAGGTGGAAAGCGCCAGCGCGCGTTACTGGACCGCGATGGAGCGCCACAAGCTCTACATCAGCGAGCACGGCGACGATATGCCGGAAGTTCGCGACTGGCAGTGGAAGGCATGATCGCCAGGTCACCGCCGGGAAGGGCATTCGAGTTGCCGCGAAGAACAGGCTCGGCTACCCACATCCGGGAGGGGTCCACGATGAAGCCTTCGATCGGGTCGGGCGGCTAACACGAAAATTCGAAAGACGCAGAAATGCAACGCATCGAAAATACGACGTTCGACGAATTGAAGCTGGGGGACACGGCGAGCCTGGTCCGGACGCTCACTCACAAGGACATCGATCTGTTTGCGATCATGTCGGGTGACATCAATCCGACCCATGTCGACGACGCCTATGCCAAAAGCGACATGTTCCACAAGGTGGTGGCGCATGGCATGTGGAGCGGCGCGCTGATCTCGACCGTGCTCGGAACCCAGCTGCCCGGGCCGGGAACCGTCTATGTCGACCAGTCCCTGCACTTCGACGGATCCATCGGCCTCGGCGATACGATCACGGTCACGGTGAGGGTGAAGGACAAGGTCGCTGAAACCCACCGCGTGACGTTCGATTGCCGGGCCGTCAATCAGAACGCGCAGGAGGTCGTTACCGGGACCGCCGATGTGATTGCGCCGACCGATAAGATTTCCCGGCCACGCATGGTGCTGCCCGAGGTCGAACTGCGACGGAAGGGTCGGCGCTATGAAATCCTGATCCAGATGACCCACGGACTCGATCCCATCCGTACCGCGGTTGTCCATCCGGTCGATACCCCGTCGCTGCTGGGTGCGGTGGAAGCCGCCCGCATCAACCTCATCACGCCGGTGCTGGTTGGGCCGGAGGCCAAAATTCGCGCCGCCGCGGCGCTGGCCCAGCTCGATTTGTCACCTTACGAGATCGTCGCGGTGGAACACAGCGAGGCCGCGGCGGCCGAGGCCGTCGCGATGGCGCGCGCCGGCAAGGTCGAGGCGTTGATGAAAGGCGCGCTCCATACCGATGAGCTGATGCATGCCGTTGTCGACGGCGAACGCGGCCTGCGGACCGCCCGGCGTGTCAGCCACGTCTTCGCGATCGACGCGCCCAGTTACCCAAGGCCTATCTTCATTACCGATGCCGCGATCAACGTCTACCCCTCGCTGACGGACAAGCGCGACATTATCCAGAATGCGATCGATTTGGCGCATGTGCTGGGCGTGCCGGAGCCTCGCGTGGCCATCCTGTCGGCGGTCGAAATCGTCACGGAAAAAATCAAGGCCACCCTCGACGCATCGGCGCTTTGCAAGATGGCGGATCGGCGGCAAATCACCGGCGGTATTCTCGACGGTCCGCTCGCCTTCGACAATGCGGTGTCGATGGAGGCCGCCAGGACGAAGGGTATCATCTCGCCGGTCGCCGGCCGGGCCGATATCTTCGTGGTGCCGGACCTCGAGGCCGGCAACATGCTGGCAAAGCAACTCGAATATCTCGCGCAGGCCCAGATGGCCGGCATCGTGCTCGGAGCGCGCGTGCCGATCATCCTGACCAGCCGCGCCGACGGGACGCTGGCAAGACTCGGATCCTGCGCCATCGCGCTGCTGCTGGCACGTCATCAGGGAGCCAAACCGTGAGCGACGCGATTCTGGTTCTCAATGCCGGCTCGTCGAGCATCAAGTTCTCGGTATTCCCGGGCCGCGACCAGCCAAACCGGCAGGACATCATTTGCGACGGACAATGCGAGGGCATCGGGCACCGCGTTCACTTCACGGCGAAAGACCATGCCGGCGCGCCGCTGGCCGATGAAGTGATGGCCGAAGGCAGCACCCATGAAGCCGCGCTGGCCATGCTACTGCGCTGGCTTGAGCAGCATTTTGGCGATCATCGACTGGTCGCGGCCGGACATCGGGTGGTGCATGGCGGCTCGCTCTATGCTGCGCCGGTCGTCATCGACGCTGCCGTAAGCGCAGAACTGCACCGGCTGATCGTGCTGGCGCCGCTGCATCAACCCCACAACCTCGCAGCCATCGCCGCGCTGGCAAAACTCTATCCGGCCATGCCGCAGATCGCCTGCTTCGACACGGCTTTTCATCATACCCAGTCCGAGCTCGCCACTGCGTTCGCGCTGCCGCGCCGGTTCGCCGCCGAAGGCGTCCGGCGCTACGGGTTTCACGGTCTTTCCTATGAATATATCGCAAGCGTGCTTCCCGATTACCTGGATCCGGCGGCCGCCGATGGCCGTGTTGTCGTGGCCCATCTCGGCAGCGGCGCCAGCCTGTGTGCGATCCGTGCGCGCAAGAGCGTGGCAACGACCATGGGCTTTACCGCGCTGGACGGCCTGGTGATGGGCCGGCGATGCGGCAATCTCGATCCCGGCGTGGTGCTCTATTTGATACAGCAGATGGGTATGACGGCAGCCGAAGTGAGCGATGTGCTTTACAATCGCTCCGGGCTGCTCGGTGTCTCGGGCATCAGCGACGACATGCGTGTGCTGCTGGGCAGCGATGATCCCTCGGCGCGGGAGGCGGTCGCGCTGTTCGTTTATCGCGTCGGACGTGAGCTGGGCTCGATGGCCGCCGCCCTCGGCGGCATTGACGCCCTTATCTTCACCGCCGGAATAGGCGAGCACGCCGCCGAGATCAGGCGCCGCGTCTGCGAGGACGCCGCATGGCTCGGCGTGGAGCTCGATCAAAGCAACAACCTGACCGGCGGCGCACGGATCAGCCGTGTCGGCAGCCGCACCTCGGCCTGGGTGATTCCGACCGATGAAAATCTGATGATCGCCCGCGACGCCTGGAGGCTGATCAACCCGGAGGCCGCGGCACTGAATCCCAACGGCAGGAGCTGACAAAAAATGACCAAATCCGAAGCCAATCTACCGCTGCTGGGCGTGCCGGCTTTCTGGCCGATGGCGATGGCGGCAGCCCTGATCGAGGAGGGCAGCGAACTCTACGCGAAAAACCTCAAATTCTACCAGGAAGAGATCAGGATCCACGGCGAGCTCAGACCCAGGCTGGCGACGCCCAACCAGGTTCGCCTCGACCTGCGCACCATGGTGCTGCGGGATTATGGCAGGCCGGGCGGGATTCCGACACTGGTCGAGGCACCCTATGCCGGCCATACCGCCGTGATCGCCGACTACTATGACGGCCAGAGCCTGGTGCAGACCCTGCTGGCCAGCGGCATCGGCCATGTGGCTCTGACCGACTGGAAGTCGGCCACCGCGGACATGAAGGATCTGGAGATCGACAACTACCTGGCCGAAGTCGTGGTCGCGATCGACGACCTCGGCGGCCGCGTCAACCTGGTCGGACTTTGCCAGGGTGGCTGGGTGGCAGCGATGATCGCGGCGCGTTTTCCCGACAAGGTGAACTCGCTGGTGCTGGCCGGCGCGCCGATCGACACCGATGCCGGGAACGGGCCGATCAAACACATGGTGCACCAATCCCCGGATTCATTCTACGAGGAACTGGTGGCGCTCGGCGGCGGCCTGATGCAGGGCAAGTTCATGCTGCAGGGCTGGAAGAACATGCACCCCGAGCAGCACTATATCAAGGATCACATCGATCTCTACGAACACATCGACGATCCGGTCTACCTCGCCAAGGAGGAGACCTTCGATAGCTGGTACGAAAATCCAATTGACCTGCCGGGACGCTGGTATCTGCAGGTCATCACCCAGATCTTCAAGCAGAATCGCCTGGCCAAGGGTGAATTCATCGGTCTCGGACGAAAGCTTTCGCTGCGCGACATCACCTGCCCGGCCTATCTGCTGGGCGGCGCCGATGACGACATCACCGCGCCGGAGCAGGTCCTTGCCGCCGCCGGATATATCGGCACGGCGGCTGATCGCATCGTTCAGAAGACGGTCCCCGGCGGCCATATCGGGCTGTTCATGGGCGCGACGACGCTAAGGGAATATTGGCCGCAGATCGGCCGCTGGATCGCCGCCCAGTAAGGCGGCAGCGGGCTCGAGAGCTTCGCCGGGCCGTGAAGGCCCAGCCGCTACCGCTCTTTCAATGGGTGATCCGCCAGATCGTGCCGTTGCCGTCTTCGGATACCAGAAGCGCGCCGTCATGCGCGACGGCTACCCCGACGGGCCGCCCCCAAACGTCGGAATCGTTGACCACAAAGCCGGTGACGAAATCCTGATATTCTCCGGTCGGCACGCCGTCCTTGAGGCGAATGCGGATGACCTTGTAGCCGGTGCGCTTGGACCTGTTCCACGAACCATGTTCGGCGGCGAAGCCGTCGCCGCGGTACTCGGCCGGAAAGCCGGTGCCATTGTAGAACGTCAGCCCGAGCGATGCCGAATGCGCCTGGATCAGCACGTCGGGAACGGTCACCTTGCCGTCCAGGTCGGCCCGTTCGCCGCGGTGCCGCGGATCCTGGTTGTTGCCGATATAGAACCATGGCCATCCATAGAAGGCGCCTTCGCGCACCCGCGTCACATAGTCCGGAACCAGATTGTCGCCGAGGCCGTCGCGCTCATTGGTCGAGCAGTAGACATCGCCGCTGACGGGATGCACCGCCAGACCCACGCAATTGCGGATGCCGGTGGCGAAAACCCCGGCATTGCGGCCGTCGGGATCGAAGGCCAGCACGTCCGCGCGGTCGGTCTCATTTCCCCAACTGGCGCCGAGTGCGTGCTGACCGATCCAGGACCCGGATTCGGTCGATGGCCGCGCCATGCCTTCGGCGTCATTGCTGGCGGACCCGACCGACACCAGCATGCGCCGGTCATGGTCAATGAAGGCGATATCCCGGGTCGAGTGTCCCGATCCGTGCGGCAACTCGGCGACAACGGTTTCGGGTTTCCCCGTCGCCTTGATGTCGCCGGCCTTGTAGGGAAAGCGGACCACGCTATCGGTGTTGGCCACGTAAACCCATTGCGGATTTTCTCCGCTCGGGAAGAATGCGATCCCGAACGGGGCGTCAAGGCCACTCGCGTAGACGCTGTCGGTGGAAGGCCTGACCGCTCCGTCGGCCGCTCGCAGGACGCGGACGATGCCCGCTCTGGTCTCTGCGACGAAGACGTCGCCATTGGGCGCCACCCGCATCTGGCGTGGTCCGTGCAACCCTTCCGCGAACAGCCCGATCTTGAATCCGGGAGGAACCTGCGGGACGGCTTCGGAGGATCGCGGCACCACATCGGAGACGTTGGCGACCGAGGGTGTTGCCCCAGGCTTCGGCAAATCCGCAGGCGTTATCAGCCGGCTCACGCCGGGCCGGTCGGCCCGCCAGTCGCCAAAGGCCGCAGTTCCCTGCAGCGCCTCCGACTGGGCCGCGGCATGATGACTGCCGGCGATCGCGAACAGGGCCGCCAGAAGACCGAGGCAACGATGGCGCATGCATGAGCCCTCCTGATCGATCATCGTCAGCTGCCCATTATCTAGCCTCGGCTTGCGATACCGCAACATCGAAGCGTCCGGCGCCAGGTCACGATGAGGTCAACGGCCTGCCGGTTTCTTCCCCGCATCATCTCCAAAATGTGACAGGAACATTTCAACCGCGGCCCTGACGTGCTTTTGCATTTCGACGCCGGACAGCGGCTTTGGCGGCTGTCCGATCAGGCAGTGCAGATGATGCTGGGAGATCACCGCGCCGATGAACAGTTTTGCGGCCAGCTGAGGATCCGGGCATTGCAGTTGTTTGTGCCGCGTCGCGGAGCGCAGATAGCCGGTCAGGCGTTCCAGTGTCGCTCCCGGTCCCCTGCTGTAGAAGATCTCGGCCAGTTCAGGTGCGCGATGAGCCTCGGCGACGACGATGCTGAGCAGCGACGACGCATCGCGCTTCGATACCAGGCGGAGGAGGCTCGTTCCAAGTTCCATCAGCACCTGTTCGGGCGCTTCGTCGCTGGCGACGGCGCTTTCAGGTCCGGCGATGGCCGCCGCCTTTGCGCTGATCAGCTCCGCGAACAGCGCCTCCTTGCTCGCAAAGTGGCGGTACAGCGTTTCCTTCGAACCGCCCGCTTCCGACGCGATCATTTGCATCGTGGTTTCGGCAAATCCGTGTTTCAGGAACAGCCGCTCGGCGACGCCGGCAAGTTCCGTCCGCCGCTTCTCTCCTCGCGAAACTTTTCGAACCATGCGGGATTCCGGTCGTGCCATCTGGTCAGCAGATTAGCCTGTGCCGGTTGACTCCGGCAGGGTCCAATTTATAATACGAACCGATAAGTTCGGTTAAGTTTCCGGCGATTTCGCCGGCTCCGGCGACAGCAACCGGCGGAGCGGGATGTCGAATGACCGATGTTGATACCGGCAAGCTTACCGCAAGTCACGATGATACGGCGCGATCCGATCCGGGCCACCGGCAATCCGCGGAGCCGCGCGGCGACCAGGAGATAGATCCGGACAAGACGCGTTCCATCGACGCCCAGGCCGGGCAAGACGCCGCGGACACAGCGAAAGAAAAGGCCAAGGAAGACGACAAGCAGCAGGCCGACGAGGAGGTGCGCAAGGGGCGCCGCCCCCTGGTTCTGGTCATTGGCGTCGTCATTGTCGGGCTGCTGGTCGCCGCCGGCCTGTACTACTGGGTTACGACCCGCAACCTTGAAAGCACGGATGACGCCTATACGGACGGCCGTGCCATCACCATCGCACCGCAGGTTTCCGGACAGGTGGTTTCGCTCGACGTCAATGACAACCAGTTCGTCAAGAAGGACCAGCCGCTGATCCATATCGATCCGCGGCAGTACATCAACGACCGCGATCAGGCGGAAGGCGTGCTGGCGACGGCAAAGGCCCAGTATGAGGGCCAGCAGCTCGGCGCCGAGATCGCGCGCAAGAATTTCCCGGCCCAGCTCGAGCAGGCGCAGGCGCAACTCGCCACCGCGAACGCAAATCTCGTCAAGACGCAGGCCGATTACGACCGTCAACTCAGTCTGCCGAAGCAGGCAACCTCGCAGCAGGACATCGACGCCGCCACCTCGGCGCTCAAGCAGGCGCGGGCGCAGGTCGCGCTTGCCAGTGCGCAAGTGACGCAAAATTCGCCGGTCCCGCAGCGGATCGGCGAGACCGACGCCCAGGTCGGGCAATTGAAAGGGCAGGTCGAGCAGGCCCAGGCGAGGCTCGACCAGGCCAACCTCAATCTGTCGTGGACGGTGGTCAAGGCGCCGCAGGACGGCTGGATCACCAAACGCAACGTGGAGGCCGGCAACTATGTCGTCGCCGGGCAGCAGATCTTCTCGATCGTGGCGCCCGAAGTATGGATCACCGCCAATTTCAAGGAGAGCCAGCTCGCGCTGATGCGCAAGGGGCAGCCCGCCAGGATCACGATCGACGCCTATCCGTCACTCGACCTGCGCGGCCATGTCGACAGCATCCAGCTGGGGTCAGGCTCCAAGTTCACGGCGTTTCCGCCGGAGAACGCCACCGGCAACTTCGTCAAGGTGGTGCAGCGCGTGCCGGTCAAGATCGTGATCGACAGCGGCCTCGATCCCAATATTCCGCTGCCGCTCGGCATCTCGGCCGAGCCGACGGTGACCGTCCGATGAGCGCGGCGGAAGCTTCGGCGCCGCCACCGGCGGCGGCCTGGAAACCCGCATTCAATCCCTGGCTCATCGCGGTGTCGGTGACGCTCGCCGCATTCATGGAAATTCTCGACACCACGATCGTCAATGTGGCGCTGCCGCACATCGCCGGCAGTCTTTCCTCCAGCAGCGATGAGGCGACCTGGGCGCTGACCTCGTATCTGGTCGCCAACGGCATCGTGTTGACGATTTCAGGCTGGCTCGGCGACCTGCTCGGGCGCAAGCGCTATTTCATCATCTGCATCGCGATGTTCACGGTGTGCTCGTTCCTTTGCGGCACGGCGACCAGCCTGACCCAGCTCATCATCTACCGTCTGGCCCAGGGCTTCTTCGGCGGCGGGCTGCAGCCCAACCAGCAGTCGATCATCCTGGACACCTTTCCTCCGGCAAGGCGCGGCGCCGCCTTCGGCGTCACGGCGATCGCCACGATTGTTGCGCCGGTGCTCGGCCCGACGCTCGGCGGCTACATCACCGACCAGGCCAGCTGGCGCTGGATATTCTTTCTCAACATCCCGGTCGGGGTGCTCGCGGTGTTCCTGGTCTCGATTCTGGTCGAGGATCCGCCGTGGGTGAAAAACCGCAGGAGCCGCGGCATCGATTACATCGGCCTTTCGCTCATCACGCTTGGGCTTGGCGCCCTGCAGATCATGATGGATCGCGGCGAGGACGAAGGCTGGTTCCAGTCCGGTTTTATCTGGGTGATGGCGCTGATCGCCTTCCTCGGCATTCTCGGAGCCATCGGATGGCTTCTGACGGCGAAGAAGCCGATCGTCGATCTGAACGTATTCAAGGATCACAATTTTGCGGCGGGATGCATTCTGATCGGCGCGATGGGCGCGATCCTCTATGCAAGTGCCGTCATCATCCCGCAATTCGCGCAGCAGAACCTGGCATATACTGCCACCTGGGCGGGGCTGGTGCTGTCGCCGGGTGGAATAATGGTCATTGTGCTGATCCCGCTCGTCGGCAGGCTGATGACGGTAGTGCAAACCCGCTACGTCATCGCCGCCGGCTTCACCATCATGGGCCTGGCCCTGCTGTATTCCAGTACCATAACGCCGAACATTGATTTTGTGACACTGGTGAAAATGCGAACGGCACAGACCGCCGGCCTGGGTTTTCTGTTTGTCCCGATCAGCACCGTTACCTATCTGACGCTGCCCCGCCGTCTCAACGGCGACGGGGCGGCGCTGTTCTCGATGTTTCGCAATGTCTTCGGCTCGATCGGCATTTCGCTTTCGACCGCCGAGGTTACCCAACGCTCGCAGGTGCACCAGACCTACATGTCGCAATGGGCAAGCGCGTTTCACCAGCCCTATGACGCCTTGATCTCCACCTATGAACAATCGCTGCGCTCGCTGGGGCGCGCAGGAGCCGCGGTGCACAGCGTTGCCGTCGGACAGGTCTATTCGGTGTTTCGGGCGCAGGTGTCTATACTGGCCTATTCCGATGTGTTCTATTATTGCGCCCTTGTCGCCTTCATGGTGGTGCCGTTTTGTTTTCTTCTCTCGCCAAAGACCGGCGGCGGCGGTCCAGGCGGAGCACATTGATGAACCTCAGGGCGCTAAAGAGCCTGCTTGCCGCCATCGGCGCCGCCGCGGCGGTCGCGGGCTGCACCGTGGGCCCCAATTTCGCCGAGCCGAATCCGCACCTTCCGGAAAAATCGTTCTTCGGCGACAACGGACAGGTGCTGGGAGCGCGGCTGCCCGCGCCGACCGATCCAACCTGGTGGAACGTGTTCCGCGACCCGGTCCTCACCGGCCTCGAGCAGCGCGTCGCCGCCGCCAATCTCGACGTCCAGACCGCGACGCTGCGACTTGCCGAAAGCCGGTTCCAGCGAGGGGTTGCCGCCGCTGCCGAATTCCCCTCGATCAACGCCGACGACAAATATACCCGCGAGCTCTACAGCAAGAACGGCATCATCAGCCTGCTCAGTCCCTTGCTCGGTCCGTCCGGCGCCGGTTTCAGTCCGGGCGCGCTCAACGAATATTACAGCGGGTTCGACGCTTCCTGGGAGCTCGATCTCTGGGGCAGAATTCGCCGGCAGGTGGAGTCCGCCGACGCCCAGGTCGATCAGGCCGCGGACCAGCGCCGTGACGCACTGGTCTCCAGCCTGGCGGAACTTGCCAGGGACTATCTGCAACTGCGCGGCGTGCAGACCCAGATCGGGATCGCCAATGACAATCTCAAGGTCGATCGCGATATCCTCGAGCTGGCGCAGGAGCGCCAGCAGCGCGGGTTGCAGAACGGTCTCGACGTCGAGAACGCGGCCGCCCAGGTCGAATCCGTGCGCGCCCAGATCCCGCAGCTGCAGCAGCAGGAATCGGAATACATCAACGCGCTCAGCCTGCTGCTGGATCAGCCGCCCGGCGCGCTCAAGACCGAACTCGGTTTGCGCAGGTCGGTGCGGACCGGACCGCCGCGCATTCCGCTCGGCATCCCCTCCGAACTGGCCCGGCGCCGTCCCGATATCCGCGCGGCGGAGGACGCGCTGCACGCTGCCACGGCCAACATCGGCGTCGCGGTCGGCGACTTCTATCCCAAGGTACAGTTGAACGGCACCGTCGGTTTCGACTCGCTCGACATCAAGCATCTGTACGATGCAAGCTCGCTGCAATACATGGTGGGCCCCAGCGTGACCTTGCCGATCTTCGAGGGCGGCCGTCTGCGCAGCACGCTCAAGCTGCGTGAAGCCCAGCAGCAGGAAGCGGCAATCACCTATCGCAAGACCGTGCTGCAGGCCTGGCATGACGTCGTCAATGCCCTGGTCGCGCACCGCCTCGAGCAGAACCGCCGGGCAAGGTTGCGATCGCAGGCCGAACACGCGAGTGCGGCGCTCGGGCTGGCCCGCGCCCGCTACAATGACGGGTTGACGGAATTTCTCACCGTGCTCGATGCGGAGCGGACTTTGCTGCAGGCGCAGCAGCAGTATGCGACCAGCACCACCAACGTCTCCCTCGACCTGGTGCAGCTGTTCAAGGCTCTGGGCGGCGGCTGGGAAACCGAGTTTCCCGATGTGCCGTCCGAGACCGCGGCACCGCTCGTTCCGGCAACAGCCGGACCCTCAGACATCGCCGTCGACGCGGCGCTGAACGAAGCGCGCTGACCGTGAGGCCAGCGTGCTGATTGAGGTCCGTCAGTAGGCGGCGAACACGACGCCGGGCTGATCGGGTTTTTTGCCGATGAAGTTGACCGCAACGCCTTTGCTGAGCATGGCGGCCAGGCGTTGCGCGTCCCAGTTGGTCAGGCGAACGCAGCCATGGGATTCGGATTTCCCGACCAATGACGGTTCGGGGGTGCCGTGGATCCCGTAGCTGGGCTTCGACAAGGCGATCCACATGGTGCCCAGAGGGTTATTGGGACCGGGCCCGAGGTCGAAGGGCTTCTGGGTATCGACCTCCCTGAAACGAAATTTCGGATTGTAGTGGTAGGAAGGATCGGACTCGATCAACGTCACCTTGAGGGTGCCGGACGGAGTCGGCTTGTCGTTGCTCCCCACCGATGCCGGGAAGAATCCGATCAGTTCGCCGCCGCTCGAATAGGCCCGGACGGTTTGCCGGTCCTTGTCGACATCCAGGTGCGCCGCGGTCGCCGGCTTCCCGTTGGTCCTGACGTTGGCGACGACGACCTTCTCTCCCGCGGCGGCAAAGGAATTTCCCGGGTTCAGCACCGCGAGCAGTTCCTCGCTCATATGAAACTTCTCGGCCAGGGCTTCGCGCAGGCTGCCGTAACCCAGAGTTTTCAGACCCTTCCTGTCCTCGATCTTCGGAGGCAGCTGGACGAAGGGACCTCTGGCGTCTTCGCGGGTGACGACGTATTCGGTCAGCACCGGTTCGGGGGAGGAGGCCGCCAGTTTAGACCACAGATCCGGACCCCAGCCGAGGTTTGCCGGCAGGCCGCGGGCTTCGGCAAAGGCACGAAGCGTCTCATGCAACTTTCCGGAAGATTTTCCGTCGATTTCGCCCGGAGACATGTTGGCGCGGTCCAGCAGGATCTGAGCCTTGACGATCTGCGGATGAATCAACCCGTCGGGGGCGAGTTCGGCAAAGCCGGCTGAATTGACGCTGCCGGGATCGATGTCCGATGCGCAGGCCGGAGCCGGCACCATTGTTGCCACGAGAAGGGCGACGGCTCGGCAATTCAACATTTGTCGCGACCTGCGAGACAGGATTTCAAGGCGCTGGATCAGCAAAGCGCAACTGCATCATCTGGCTGTATTATAGGACTTCGCTTCCCTCGACGGTCAACTCAACGCTCCGAGAGGGATCCGGCGTCGACTTAACCAGCTGTCCGATATTCGGTTCCTTGCGCGATTGGAACATTGGTCCGTTTGCAGCTATTGGTGGATTCGCTGGCGGGAGCAGCGCTGACCTCGCCCAACGCACGAGGCTCCGCTTGCCATGGCAAATATCTGGGCTCGGAAATCCACCGCGGAACTGGCGGCCGAGGCGGCCCAGGGCGAGGCGGGGGAGGGGGAGGCGCGGCCCCTGAAGCGCAGCCTGTCGGCCCTCCACCTCGTGGGGCTCGGCATCGGAGGCATTATCGGCGCCGGGATTTTCGTGCTCACCGGACACGCCGCCGCAGCCTATGCCGGGCCGGCGATCGCGCTCTCGTTCGTCATGGGGGCGGTAGCCTGCGCCTTCGCGGGACTATGCTATGCGGAAATGGCATCGACGGTGCCGATCAGCGGCAGCGCCTATACCTACGCCTATGCGACGCTGGGCGAGTTGGTGGCCTGGATGATCGGCTGGGACCTGATCCTGGAATATGCGGTGGGCGCCACCACCGTCGCCATCGGCTGGTCCGGCTATGCCGTCAGCCTTGCCAGGGACTGCGGGCTCGACCTGCCGACACGATTTGTCTCCTCTCCCTTCAGCTACGACGCGGCACGGCACGTCTGGTTGCCGACCGGCGCGGTCCTGAACCTGCCGGCGGCGGCGGTGATCGCGGTCATCACCGCGCTTCTGGTTGCCGGCATAAGCGAGGCGGCGCGGTTCAATAATTTCATTGTCGTGGTCAAGCTGGTGGTGATCGGGCTGTTCATCGTCTGCACCCTGCCGGCTTTCAGTACCGCGAACTGGGTTACCGCAGGCAATCCGACGGGGGCCTTTGTCCCGCCCAACGCCGGTCCCGGCATATACGGCTGGTCCGGCCTGGTGCGCGGCGCGGCGGTGGTGTTTTTTGCCTATATCGGGTTCGACGCCGTCTCGGCGACGGCGCAGGAGACCAGGAATCCGATGCGGGATCTGCCGATCGGCATCCTCGGCTCGCTGGTGATATGCACCATCCTGTACGTCGCAGTCGGCGTGGTCCTCACCGGAATCGTGCCGTTCGATCGATTGAACGTTCCCGATCCGATCGCGGTCGGAATCGATGCCGCCGGCGTGGGCTGGCTTTCGCCTGTCATCAAGATCGGGGTGATCTTCGGCCTGACTTCGGTCATTCTGGTCATGCTGCTTGCCCAGCCGAGAATTTTCCGCGCCATGGCGCATGACGGATTGCTTCCAGACGTGATGGCGAGAATCCATCCGCGTTTTCGCACGCCTTATGTCGCAACCATCTCGACCGGCGTGGTGGTCGCAGCTCTCGCTGCGCTGCTGCCGATCGGGCTGGTCGGCGAACTCGTCAGCATCGGCACCTTGTTCGCGTTTGCGGTGGTGTCGCTTGGCGTGCTGGCGTTGCGCATCGCCGAGCCGGCACTGGCCCGACCGTTCAGGGCGCCGGCGATCTGGATTGTTTCCCCACTGGGTGCGGCGACCGCGATATACCTGATGTTCGGTCTGCCGCTCGACACCTGGATCAGGCTGGCGGTGTGGCTGGCGATCGGGCTGGTGATCTACTTTGCCTATGGCGCGCGCCACAGCCGGATCGCGGCCGCGGAGCGTGACGGGTTCGGGTTGAAATGACGCACGCGCGAGTTCGGGTTCATCTCTCCCGCTTGCGGGGAGAGGCCGGATCGCGCCAGCGATGCGGGTGAGGGAGCCTATCCGCGAGTCTCCCAACCCTCTCGCCCGCACGCGGGGAGAGGGAGCAAGTGTGCTCATCAACCCAAACTGATCATGCGCTACCGGTATCCGGCGGCCTGCAGTTCGAACAGCTCGGAATAGCGCCCCGCCTGGGCCAGCAGTTCTTCATGGGTACCGGAAGCCTCGATGCCGCCGTCGGCGAGAACCAGGATCCGGTCGGCCATGCGCACGCTGGAAAAACGATGCGAGATCAGGATCGCGGTTTTTCCCGAAGACAGTTCCTTGAAGCGCTGAAACACCTCGAATTCGGATCGGGCGTCCAGCGCCGCGGTCGGCTCGTCGAGGATCAGCACCGCCGCTTCGCGCATATAGGCGCGCGCGATGGCGATTTTCTGCCATTCGCCGCCGGACAGTTCCACGCCGTCCTTGAACCGCTTGCCGATCATCTGCTGATAGCCGCGGGGCAGCCTGGCGATCACTTCGTCGGCCTGGCTGCGCCTGGCGGCGCGCTCGATGCGGGCGCGATCGGATCGGGAAGCGATCTTGCCGACCGCGATATTGTCGCTGGCGCTGAGATTGTAGCGGACGAAATCCTGGAAAATGACGCCCATATTGCCGCGCAGCGCCTCCAGGTCGTACTCGCGCAGGTCGTGGCCATCGAGCAGGATGCGGCCTTCGACCGGATCGTAGAGCCGGGTCAGGAGCTTTACCAAAGTCGTCTTTCCGGCGCCGTTCTCCCCGACCAATGCGAGCACCTCGCCGGCGTGCAGGGTGAAGCTCAGATGGCGCACCGCCCACCGCTCGGCACCGGGATAGCGGAATCCGACGTCCTCAAACTCAAAGCCGCGCGCGATCGGATCGGGAAAAGCCCGCGGGTTTGCCGGTGACAGGATTTCCGGCTTCACCTCGAAAAACGAAAACAGGTCGTTGAGGTACAGCGCCTGGCTGGCGGTGCTCGAGAAGCTCGTCAGCAGGCCCTCGAGCAGGGTACGCAGGCGCCGGAACGAACCGGCGAGGAAGGTGAGATCGCCGACCGAGAACTCGCCCGTCAGCGTACGCCAGGTAATGTAGGCATAGGCGAGATAATAGCCGACGGTGCCGATCGCGGTGAACAGCCCGCCCCAGCCGGCGCGGCGCAGCGCCAGCCGGCGGTTGGCGGCGTAGAAATCGGTCGCAAGGCGGATATAGCGGTCGATCAGGAAACCGTTGAGGCCGAAGATCTTCACTTCCTTGGCGGTCTCGACGCTGGCGGCGGTCTGCCGGACGTAGTCGAGTTCGCGCCGCTCCGGGGTGCGGACAAAATCCAGCGAATAGCTCTGGGCGTTGAAATGCGCCTCCCCGACAAAGGCCGGGACCAGGGCGAGAACCAGCAGCGCGATCAGCCAGGGCGCGTAGAAGATCAGGCCGGCGGCGAAACTTACCACGGTCACCATGTCCTGCGCCTGGCTGAACAACAGCCCCATCAGGGTCATTCTTCCGCTGGTCTGGCGCCGCGCCCGCTCGAGCTGATCCTGAAATTCGGAGTCCTCGAAATCCTCGAGGTCGAGCTCGGCGGCATGCTCCATCAGCCGCACGCTGGAGGCGTTGGTCACGCGCTCCGACAGCAGGCTGTCGATCAGGGAGACCACGCGGCCCAGCACGTCACCCAGCACGGCCAGCGCGAACTCGAATACGAGCAGCAGCATCAGCCAGTTCAAAAGGCCGCTGTGCAGCCACAACCGCAGCGTTTCCGGCTTATGCGGCGCCTGCACCAGCAGCACGACATTGTCGATGATCAGCTTGCCGACGAACAGGGTGACGACCGGCATCACCGCGCGAACCAGCCGCAGCAGCAGCGACGCCGCGGTCAATGCGCGGCTGGTGCGCCACACCATCGACAGGAAGGGACGCAGGTTCCTCAGCGCGCCGACGCGTTCCTTGAGCGACCTGTTGGCCGCGGCAGGCCCGAAAGCCGCCGGGCCCGCGGCCCGCCTGGTGTCGCGACCGCCATTGCTATATTGCCGCGGCATCGAGGGTTTCCTGTGACATCAACTGGCAGCTCGGCGTCTCAGACCACCGGCGAACGGCCTCCGTCGACGTTGATCGCGGTCCCGGTGATGTAGGAACCGAGGTCGGAGGCGAGAAAGCAGGCCAGGTTTGCGAATTCTTCGGCGGTGCCCATCCGGCCGAGCGGTACACCCTTCGCCAGGTTGCGGGTGAACTCGTCGAAGTCGCTGTCGGGCGCGGTGGCGGCGTGGCGCTGCACCCATTGGTCGCTGACGATGAGGCCGACCAGCAGCGCGTTGACGAGAATGTTATGCTCGCCGCCCTCGGAAGCCATTACCTTGGTGAGCGCCATCCCGGCGGCGCGCGAGACCGAGGTCGGCGCCGACCGGGCGCCCGGCGTCTTGGCGAAGGTGTTGAGCACATTGATGATCCGACCCCAGCGGCGTTGCTTCATGGCGGGCCAGACCAGCCGGCTCATGCGGATCGCGGCGAAAAGCTTGAGATCGAGGTCCTCCTGCCAGATCTGGTCGGTGACCTCCTCGAACGCCAGCGCCCGCGACGTCCCGGCATTGTTGACCAGCACGTCGACGTCTCCGAGATCGGAAACGATCCTGCCGTGGACTCTGCGGATATCCTCGGCCTTGGCCACGTCGCAGACATAGTCCGCCACCTTCAGACCGTCGCTCGCCAGCGACAGCCGAGCCGCCTGCAGCGCCTCGGCGCCGCGCGCCACGATCGCCACTTTCGCGCCCGAGGCGGCAAAGGCCCGCGCCACGGCAAAGCCGATGCCCTTGCTGCCGCCGGTGACGACGGCCACCCTGTCCTTCATATTCATCTGCATTGCGCACCCGCCATTTGCATTTCGAACAGCTGGCTTACCTTACAATCCGGAACGTCGAAAGCGAACCATCAAGCCGGACGGGTGGAGGCCGAATGGTGCCGCGATCTCAGGCCTCGGCGGGTCCTCCGGCGAGGCCGTCGAGCAGCAGCGCCGTCTGCAGGGTCAGGGTCGCGGCGTAGAGGTAGCGGGACTCCTTCAATGCCGAATCCAGCAATTTGACGGCGACCTTCCAATAGTGCTTCTGCCGCTGTTCCTCCGACAATCTGGCCAGACAGGCGGCGGCATCTCCTACCGTCGCGAGCGTCGTTCCGTCGTTGAGCGCCAATGCAATCGGCAGCGGGCTCGCGCTGTTGAGCTGGGGTGATTGCATTCGCGGGTCTCTTTGGTTCCTGTACGGCCGCCGACCAGGCCGATGGCGTCTCGGATAGCCCGGTTCGGCCGATCGGCTGCTCTGTGGTCGATGACGACTGAGCTTATTGGCAGCGTTCGAGCGCCGGCGCCACCGCTGGATCGCGGCGCCCGGCCTTTTGCCCACAGCGCATTTCGAGCGCCGTTTTCCCTCTCTTTGATGCGGAACCTAAAACAGCGCAGCGATTTATTCCCGGTCCATGCACGGGAGATCGATCATGAAGATTTCAACCTTCGCGCTGGCTTCGGTCCTGGCGCTCTCCAGCACGTTTGCGTTGGCGCAGGGTGTCAGCGGTTCGGCCAACGGAAGCTCCGCCATAGGCGGCCCGGCGGCGACCGGCGGCAGCGTGACGACCGGCTCGTCGATCAACGGCGGCACCTCGGGAAGCACGGTCGGCAGGGCCAGCGCGGCGCGTCCGATGGGTCCTAATACCCGGTTGAACCCCTCGGGCAGCACCATCGGAGCCAGTCCCTCGCCCAGCGGATCGACGCTCACGCCCACCGGACCGGGCTCGGGTATCGGCAGATAGGCGCGCGTATTATACGCTGGAATGGCGCTTACCGGCCGTCATATTGCTCCGGTTGCATCGCCCAGAGCCATTGGTCGTGGCCCGGCGCATAATTCAGATTGGTCTGGGATGGATTGCGGTTGACCAGCGGCCGCAAATACATCGGATGGGTGGCGCTGCGCACCTCGTGCTCGATCGTGAAAAGGGTCCTGCCGCTGGCAAGGTCGACGATGTCGCGGAAGCGGTACTGGTATTGGTTGTCCTCGCTGTAGATCAGGTCGCGTTCGGCCAGCCGGCGGTAGGGGCCCGAGAAGTCGGTGATATACATCTGCACATGATGGCCGTCGTATCCGGCCTGCGGCCGATCGGTCTCGCGAAATTGCAGATGCTGGTTGCGGCCCATCCTCACCCGGGCGACTGTGCCCTCGTCATTGCCGAGTTCGGCGGGCATCCCCATGATCTTCGGATAGAACTCGCAAATGCCGCGCGCGGCGCCCGGCGGCACCTCGAACTCGACATAGGGGAGGCCGAGCGTGATGCGCCCGAAGCGCGCGGCGTCCGGCTCGTAGCAGCGGATGCGATTGCCCCATGGGCACCTCGCCTCGACATAGTCGTTGTGCTCGCTGAAGGCGAAGGCCGTACCGTCAAGTCTGCGGGCGGCATGAGCGAGCCGCGCGAGCAGCGCCTCGCGGCCCTCGATCACGATTCCGGTATGGCCGCGCAGTACCTGCGGCTCGCCGCTCGGCAGATGAAACTGGCTGCGGCCGACATTGATCCACATGTTGCTGTCGGACACCATCAGATAGGGATCGCGGGTGAGCCCGAGCCCGGCGACATAGAACAGCGTCGCCAGGCGCTGGTCGGGCACCTGGACATTGACGTGTTCGAGATGGATCGAGTTGCCGAGATCCTCGGCGGTGCGGTCGAATGTCTTTTGCATGAGGCGGTTCCGGATGCGGAAATACGCCTTATCATAGGGCGGCGCACGGATGAATCCAGCACTACGGAGCGCTACGGCGTCGCATCCGAACGGACGAGGTGATGAGCCTTGTCGAGCAGTTCGAACAGCTTGTCGTATTCCTCCGCCGAAAGACCCGCGCGGAGCGGCGCTTCGGTAGCGAAGGCGACGGCATGCATCTCTTGCATCAGAGTTTCGCCCGCCGGGGTCAGAGACAGGGAGTTGCGGCGGCGGTCGCTGGTCGAGCGTCCCCGCACCGCCAAGCCCTTGGCTTCCAGGTCGTCGACAATCGCCACGATCGAGGACTTGTCGAGGCTGCCGATCCGCGCCAGTTCGATTTGGGAATAGCCGGGATTCGCCGAGATCATCACCATCGTGGTCAGCGACCCCGGCCTGAGCTTGTAGGGTGCCAATGCCGCGGTCACCCGCTCGCTCAGGACGTAATGCAGAAGCCGCACGCGAAATCCAATTCGCAGGGCGTGCAGGCCGAGCTTGAGTTCGTCCTCGCGCGGGCCGCCGCTGACCGAATCCATTTCTTCGACCGTATCCATGAACCCCTGCCCAGTTGCCTCAGCCTCCCCGATTGGGGGGCCTGCGCGCCAATGTCAACCAATTGAGACGACACAATATCGTTTTTTTATATACGATTTGCTTGACAATGATACGAGGATATACGCATTTGTCGCGGTAATTACCGGGCAGGATCGATTTGATGGCACCGGTAGGCCAAGGGAGCCGAAAATGGGTATCGCAGTCGCTCGACCAGCGGTCGTCGAAGACCGGGTGGTGGTCCTCAATCCCGTCGGTTTTCCGCCGAAGATCACCCAGAAAAATCTGGCGCCGCGGCTCGACACGCTCGACGGCAAGACCATCTACCTGATCGACAGCCGTTTCGACGACTCCATCGAACTGCTCAAGCAGGTCGAGGCGTGGTTCGGCCGGCACATGCCGGGGGTGACGACGAAGCTGGTCTCGCTGGCGGGATATTACGGCCGCGACGACCAGGAATTATGGACCGAGATCAGGCAGAACGGTCACGGCGCCATCATCGGCGTCGGGCACTGCAGCACCTGCGCGCCAGCCGTTGCTACCCATGCGATCACGCTGGAGACCAGGTTCGGCGTGCCCACGGTGGCGCTTCACACCAGCAAATTCGACAAGGTCGTGCGCTCGGTGACGCGGGTCGGCGGCCTGCCTGAGGCGCCCTCCGTATTCGTGCCCCAGCCGGTCATGGGCAAGTCGGCTGCCGAACTGCGCTGCTATGTCGAGGGCAACGACCCGGTGACGGACGTGCCGGTGATGCGCGAGATCATCGAAGCGCTCACGGTCGGACTTCGCGTCCAGCCAAATCCTTCCATCACTTTTGAAAGGTCGACGCCGCGAACGCTCGAGCCCGACACCGAAGAGGCGCTGCACGACCTGTTCCTGCGCAACAACTGGACCGACAAGCTTCCGATCGTCTTGCCGACCGAACAGCGGGTCGCGGCGATGCTGGCGCACACCCGGCGTGCAGCGGACGAGGTCGTCGGCCGGATGCAGCCGACGCCAAATCGCGGCTTGTGGGAATACACTGTCGAAAAAGTGGCAGTGAATGCCGTGATGGCCGGCGCCAGGCCCGAATATTTTCCGGTGATCCTGGCGCTCGCCGCCTCGCAGGTGACGGCCCGCGGCAGCACCTCGAGCTCGGGCGCGGCCATGGTGGTCGTCAACGGGCCGATCCGGCATGAAATCGGGATGAATTGCGGCATTGGCGCGATGGGACCGTACAACCATGCCAACGCCACCATCGGTCGCGCCTATGGCCTGCTGTCGCAGAACCTCCAGGGCGGCTCCGTAGTGGGCGATACTTTCATGGGTTCGCTCGGCAACGCCTACACCTACAACAGCGTCACCTTCGCCGAGAACGAGGAGCGCAGCCCGTGGGAGCCGCTTCACGTGCAGCGCGGATTCAAGCCGGAAGACAGCGTCGTCAGCGTGTTCTTCGGTTGCCGGTCGACCTCGTTCGGGCTCGGCCTGCGCGAGAAATTCTGGCGCGAGCACGTTCGAGACATGCTGATGTCGGTGGATACCGTGACGGCGCCGACATTGCTGCTCGACCCGATTACGGCCCGCCAGTTTATCGACCGCGGCGGCTTCGACACCAAGGCGAAGCTGATCGACTTCATCCACGACACCGCACAGATGCCGTCGGCGCGGTACTGGGACATGCAGTTGGTTCAGAACTACATCTATCCGAACGCCACGCTGGGCGTCGAACCGCTGGCGACCCGGCTCAAGGCTGCGCCCGACGAGTTGATTCCGATGTTTCAGAAGCAGGACATCAACGTCATCGTGGTCGGCGGCGAAACCAACGGCTACTGGCAGATCATGGGCGCGAAAAACCGCGCGACGGTGTCGATCGACGAGTGGCGTTGACCCGAACGCATCGGCTCCCGGAAGGAGAGATTATGCAGGAGGCCGACGTTGTCATCGTAGGCGCGGGCGTGGCCGGACTGATCGCCGCGACCACGGCGGCGGGGTATGGGCTTCGCACCCTGGTCGTCGAGCAGCTGGCGCCGGGAGGCCAGATTGCCAATGCGGAGAACATCCGCAACTTCCCCGGATTTCCCGACGGCATCGCCGGATATGAGCTTTTCCCGATCCTGCAGCAGCAGGCCGAGGACGCCGGCGCCGCATTCCAGCTCGATACCGTGCTGGCGATCCAGGGTGACGACGGTGGCTACATGGTCAATTGCGAAAGCCAGTCGATTTCCGCAACCTCGGTCATCCTCGCGGCCGGTTCCACCCTGAAACAGCTCGGTGTCGACGGCGAAGAAATGCTTCGCGGCCGCGGCGTTTCGCACTGCGCGGCCTGTGATGGACCGCTGTTCAAGGGGCAGCCGACCATCGTGGTGGGAGGCGGCGATTCCGCGTTCGACGAGGCGCTGGTGCTTGCCGGGTTCGCTTCGGAAGTCACCGTGGTGCATCGCGGCCGGCACCCCGCGGCGCGCGATGCGACGGTCCGGCTGGTCGAGGCGACAGCGAACATCAAGGTGCTGCCCGACACCGAGGTCGCGGCGATCATCGGCGACGGGAAGGTGACCGGCGTTCAGCTTCGCAGCGGGGACCGTTTCGAATTGAAATCCTGCCGCGGCGTCTTCGTCTATGTCGGGCTTTTGCCCGCGACCGGATTTCTCCAGGGTTTTGTCGATCTCGACGCCGACGGGCGCATCGTAACCGATCTGCGGCTGCGGACCTCCCGCCCCGGCGTGTTCGCCGCCGGCGACGTTCGCGCGCAATGCTCCGGGCTGCTGGCCTCGATTGCCGGCGACGGCGCGACCGCCGGATGGGCTGCCGCGGGATATGCCAGGACGGCCGATCGACGCAAGATCAGCGCGCGGGGAGATCGAATTGGCGCTTGAGATCAATGTCGATCCGCGCACCGCCGGGCGCGCCTGGGCGTGGCCCGAAGGCACCCGCGCCTGGTACGCGGTGACGATCCTGTCGCTGGTCTCGATGATGTCGAATATCGACCGCGGCGTCATCAACCTCTTGATATCGCCGATCAAGCGCGACATGGATCTGTCCGACACCGCGGTCAGCCTGTTGGTCGGTGCCATGTTTTCGGTCGTCTACGTCGTCTTCAGCTTTCCGCTGGCCCGCCTCGCCGACGTCAAAAGCCGAAAAATAATACTTACGCTCGGCCTCGCGGTCTGGAGCCTTGCGACCGTGCTGTGCGGGCTGGCGCAGACGTTGTGGCAGCTTTTCGTCGCGCGCGGCATGGTCGGCGCCGGGGAGTCCGTCAAGGGGCCGTGCTCGATGTCGATGATTACCGATCTGGTGCCGGAGCAGAAACTGCCGCGGGCTTTCGCGATTTTCCAGCTCGGCATCACCGGCGGGATGGCTGCGGCGATGGTGGTCGGCGGCTTCCTGCTGGCGCTGTTTGCGCATATGCCGCCGCTGACGCTGCCGGGCCACATCGTGGTGCGCGACTGGCACATGGTATTCCTGGTGACGGGATCGCCGGGCTTGCTGCTGGCGCTGGTAATGGCGTTCACCGTCCGCGAACCGGCGCGGCAGAATCGCGCGACCAAGGGATCGGTGCCGTTGAAGGAGGTCGTGCGATTCCTGTTCCTCAACAGGGGTCTGTACCTGCCACTGTTTCTCAGTATCGCGATTGCCTCCACCGAAACCTACGGCTTGCAGTCCTGGCGGCCATCGTTCCTGGAGCGGACCTATGGCTGGGGTCCCGCCCAGGCCGGGCCGCTGCTGGGCGGGATGCTGTTGATCGCAACCCCGATCGGCCTATGGTTCGGCACGCTGCTGGCGGAACATCTCTATCGGAAGCGCCCCAAAGACGCGATGATCCGGTCATGCCTGTGGTCCCAGCTGATCGCGACGCCGTTCGCCATTGTGATGCCGCTGATGCCTACTCCGTGGCTGGCGCTCGGGGTCGGTCTGCTCGGCTCGATCGCCTGGAGCATGAGCGCGCCGGGGCAGAACGCGGCGATCCTGAGCGTGACGCCGAACGAAATGCGCGGCCAGGTCAGTGCGATCTACCTGTTCTGCATCAGTGTGATCGGCGGAGGGTTCGGCCCGACCGCGATTGCCCTGATCACCGACCACGTCCTTCACGACGAGGCGATGCTGCGCTTTTCCATGTCCGGCTTTGCCGCGGTGGTCGGGCCCCTCGTCATTTTCCTGATCTGGAAGGCGATGGGGTGCTACGCGGCGGCCTATGATCGCAAAAGCGGCCAAAAGCTCGCACTCCAGAAATAAGAGAACACGGGAGAAACGCCATGTTTCGACATCTTCGGGCCGTACTGGCAGTCGGCGCCGTCAGCCTCGGCATCGCCCATGCGCAGGGCGGCGCACCCGAAAACCTGCGCTTCGGCTGGCAGTCGGCGACCCCGACATCGACCTTCTACGTCGCCTTTGCGACGCAGGCTTTCGAGAACGAGGGATTCAAGCTCAAGCTCGAAAGCTTCAACGACAATACACCTGAACTCGAGGCACTGGTGGCGCGCCAGATCGATCTGGCCGCGGTCGCGCCGGCGCCGACCGTGCAGGCAATCTCGTTCGGGGCGCCGCTGAAGATCATCTCGGCCGTCGAGTATGGCTTCACCGACAAGCAGGGCCACAAATGGTCGGCGGTGAACTTCGTCGCCCGCAAGGACAGTGGAATCAAGGCGATCCAGGATTTGAAGGGCAAACGGGTCGCGGTGTTCGGCCTTTCGTCAAACTGGTATCTGGCATTTCGCGATCGCCTGCGCGAAGCCGGGATTGACCCGAAGGACATCACCTTCCTGAGCATGCCCTATCCGCAGATGGAGGGTGCCTTGGTGCACAACGAGGTCGATGCCGCCATCATGACCTCGATCGGGGCCTATCACGCCGCCGAGCGCATTCCGCTCAACGTCGTCATGACGGCCGACGAGATTACCGGCATCGCGCTCGACATGTCGCAGGTGATTGCGGCGCGTGCCGATTGGCTCAAGGAGCATGAGGGCGAAGCGGTGCGATTCCTGATGGCGATGCTCAAGACGCGGCTGGCGATCCAAGAGGATGTCGAGCAGAACAACGGTGAAAAAATCAAGAAGATCACCGCCGAAAGCCTCAAATACGATCAGCCCACCAATGAAGCCTTCTATCAGTTGCGGGTGTCTTCCGCCGGCCACGAACTCGATTTCATCAATTCGCTGGATTTGCCGAGGCAGACCTTCGTCGCCTATGGCGATATGCTGACCTCGGCGGGGATGCTTCGCGGCAAGCCCGCGGCCACCTTTGAGCAGCTCACCGACACTTCCTATCTGAAAAAGGCATACCAGCAACTCGGATGGAAGTGGGATGACAGCAAGCTCGGCAAACCGGCGGCCGGTCAGTGATGGATCAGACCAAATCGACCGTGCATATCGACATTCGTCGGGTCTCACAGAAGTTCCAGACGGCGCGGCGCGGCGATCTGCTGGCGCTTGACCGCGTCGACTTTCAGGCGCATCGCGGCGAATTCGTCAGCATTGTCGGACCCAGCGGCTGCGGAAAATCCACATTGCTTTACATCGTCGCCGGCCTGATGGCGGCCAGCGACGGACGGGTGCTGGTTGATGGCACCGCCATTGCCGGGCCGTCGCCCGACCGCGGGCTGGTGCTGCAGAATTCCAGCATTTTTCCCTGGCGCACGGTCGAGGACAATGTGGCGTTCGGCCCGCAAATGGCCGGGCTGTCGCGGCCCGAGCGCAGCGCGCTGGTCGCGCGATACCTGGAAATGGTCGGGCTGACGAAGTTCGCAAAATTTCATCCGCGCGAACTGTCGGGTGGAATGAAGCAGCGCATCGCGATCGCCCAGATGCTGGCGTGCAGCCCCAGCATCTTCCTGATGGACGAGCCGTTCGGGGCGTTGGATTCGCTGTCCCGGGAAGTGTTGCAGGATCAGTTGCTGCAATTGTGGGAGCGCGACCGCAAGACGGTGCTGTTCGTCACCCACAGCATCGACGAGGCAGTCCTGTTGTCCGACCGCGTGGTGGTGATGTCGCCGTTGCCGGGAAGGGTGAAGGAGATCGTTGCCATCGATCTGCCGCGGCCGCGCCATGAAGCCCGGCTGCTGCCGGAATTCGGCGTGCTGCGAAACTACATCTGGTCCTCGATCCGGAACGAGACCATGGAGGCCATCGGATGACGACCGCGACCGCCCCGAAAAACCTTCCGGCCGATCTCGGCAGCGACGTGGTGGCGCCCGAAGCGTCCGGGTTCCCCGCGCCGGCCGGGCGCGCCTCGCGCTACCGCTGGCTGAAGCCGGTGGCCCGCTACTACCCGGTCTTTCTGCTCTTCCTGTTGTGGGAGATCCTGTCGCGCCTCAACGTGTTCGATCCGATGTTCATGCCGTCGCTCGAGGGGGTGGCGCGGACCTTCTACGAAGAGGTCTTCGTCACCCACGAGCTTTTGTATCACATGGCGGTGAGCTTCAGCCGGGCGGGAATCGGCCTGTCGCTGGCCGCGGTCGTCGGAATTGCCGTCGGCATCCTGATGGGCCGGGTCCGCCTGATCGAGGAGTTCTGCGATCCGCTGATCTCGGCGCTGTTTCCGACGCCGAAACTGGCGCTGTTTCCGCTGATGATGATTTTCCTTGGAATCGGGGACGCCTCGAAAATCGCGCTGATCTTCCTCGGCTGCTTCTTTCCGATCGTGATCAACACCTATACCGGCGTCAAGAATGTCGACAAGTTCTTCCTCTGGAACGCGCGCACCAAGGGCGCCAGCGGCCGCCAGCTGATCTGGTATGTGGTGTGCCCTGCGGCCATGCCATTCGTGTTTGCCGGTCTGCGGGTTGCGACATCGACGGCCTTTCTGCTGATCGTCGCCTCGGAGCTGATCGCGGCAAATGACGGGCTTGGCTATCTCATCATGTTTGCCGAGCGCTCGTTCAATCCGGAACTGATGTGGTGCGGCATCCTGGTGATCGCCGCCATGGGATTCATCGTCGACCGGCTGTTGCTCGCGCTCGGTCATCGGCTTTTTGTTTGGCAGGATAAATAGCTCTCGAGGGGTCTGGAAAAATGAACAAGATCGACGCGGCTGCGGCCAACGACCCGCGCGTGACCGCCATCGGACTTCAGGTCGCGCGCAGGAACGGCATGCAATATCGCAGGGTCGGCAGATCCGGCCTCACGGTGCCGGCCATGGGCATCGGCTGCTTTGCGTTTGGCAGTTTTGTCGGCCCGGATGGCGTCCAGGCGGTGGTGGATTGTGCGCTGGACCTCGGCGCCAACTACTTCGACACCGCCAACAGCTATGGAATCGGAAAGTCGGAGGCGGCGCTCGGAACCGCGCTGACCGGCAAGCGTGCCAGGGCCCTGATCGCCACCAAGTTCGGCAACCGGGTAGGGGACGGCGAAAACGATATGGGCACGTCGCGCGCCCATATCGTCGAGGCCTGCGAGGCGAGCCTGAGGCGCCTGAAGACCGACTACATCGATCTCTACCAGATTCACTGGCCCGATCGCCTGACGCCGATGGAGGAGACGCTTCGCGCGCTCGACGATCTGGTTCGCGCCGGCAAGGTTCGCTATCTCGGGGTTGCCAATTTCTTCGAGTGGGAGATCTGCGAGGCGCAATGGATCGCGGAAAAGTACCGCCTGACGCCGTTCGTCTCGGCGCAGGATTTCTATAACCTGCTCTATCGCGACATCGAAAAGCGCATGGAGCCGTTCTGCGTGAAGTACGGCATCGGGATGAATTCCTACTTCCCGCTGGCCGGCGGCCTGTTGTCCGGGGTCTATCGCCGCGACCAGGCGGTGCCGGAGGGCACCCGCGCCGCCGCCAATCCGAATTACGCGGCCTGGAACAGCAAACGGAACTGGGATGTCCAGGAGGCCTTGAGCCGGTTTGCCGAGCAGCGCGGCTGGACGCTGCCGCAGATGTCGCTGGCCTGGCTGCTGTCGCGTCCGGCGATGTCCACCATCATCGCGGGTGCGGACAGGCCCGAGCATATCGCGGCCAATATCAAGGCGCTCGATATCAAATTCACGCCGGAGGATCTGACGGAAATCGACCGCATCACCCTGGTGGATGAAGACCGCAGCGTCGCGCCGGTCTATCGCAAGCTGAGGCCGGAAAAAGTCCACGAGTTCGATACCATGCAGGCGGCGAAAGCGACCGCTCGGCCATGAAACCCCGATCGGGCTAGGTCACCGCCAGGCGCTGGCTGTAGCGGGGATCCCGCCACGGCTCGCCGCGCACGCAGTCGGCAAGGATCCCGGCGGCGTCCCAGACGTCGCTGAGGCGAAGATATAGCGGCGCAAAGCCGAAGCGCATCACGTCGGGTTCGCGAAAATCACCGACCACGCCGCGCGCGATCATCGCCTGGATGGTCGAATAGCCGTGTTCGAAGGCGACCGCGACCTGGCTGCCGCGCAGCGCCGGCTGGCGCGGGGTCATGATCTCGAGACCGGGCAGCAGCGCGGCGACCCGCGTCATGAACAGCTCGGTCAACGCCAGGCTCTTCCGCCTCAACGCTGCGATGTCGACGCCATCAAGCGCATCGAGCGCGGCCTCGACGCCGCGCAGCGAGATGATCGGCGGCGTTCCGCACAGGAAGCGCTTGATCCCGGCATCGGGCCGGAAGTCGCGGTCGAAGGCAAACGGGGCCGCGTGCCCCCACCAGCCCGACAATGGATGCCTTGCCGCGGCCTGATGCGCCTTTGCCACCGCGATGAAGGCGGGCGACCCGGGGCCGCCGTTGAGGTATTTGTAGGTGCAGCCGACCGCAAAATCGATGGCGTTGCGGTCGAAGCCGATCTCGATCACCCCGGCGGAATGGCAGAGGTCCCACACCATCAGGGCGCCGGCCCTGTGCACCTGTTCGGTGATGCCGGCGATATCGAGCAGGGCGCCGCTGCGGTAATCGACATGCGACAGCACCACCACCGCGACCCTGTCGTCGAGCAGCGCTTCGAGCGACGGGCCGTCGGCGCCGACCAGGCGTCGCTGCATCGGCCGGCCGGCGGAGCCGATCGCGCCTTCGATGATATAGAGGTCGGTGGGAAACGACGCCGCTTCCGCGATCACCACGTCGCGGTCGGGCCGCAGCCCGATCGCGGCGTGAACGGCCTTGTACAGATTGATCGAGGTGGTGTCGCACACCACGCTCTGGCCGGGCGCGGCGCCGATCAGCGCGCCGACGCGGTCGCCGAGCCGCAGCGGCATCTCGAACCATCCGGCCGAATTCCAGCTCTTGATCAGGTCATGAGCCCACTCCTGCTCGATGGTACGGCAAAGCATGCCTGCAGCCGCGCGCGGCATCGGTCCGAGCGAATTGCCGTCGAGGTAGATGAGGTCGTCCGGAACCACGAAACGGTCGCGCAACGCGCCGAGCGGATCGCAGGCATCGCGCGCAACGCAGGCATCTCGCGTCAGGGCGGCGTCGGACGTGGTCATCGAAAACCTCACAACAGCTCGAACAAGGCGCTCCGCACATCCGCGGCGCCGAGCGCACCAGGACGGCAGCCGGCAGGCGAGCCGTCCGAGCATAGGGCGCGCGAGCGGATTGGCAACAACGTCAGTTGCAACAGGCCCGACCGAAATGCCGATTGACAGCAAAAATCCATTCTTTTACATTTAAAACAATATCGGCCGGCTCCGCGCGCGTTGTCTGTTCAGCCGCGGCGACGGATGTCGGTGGTTCGAAACGGCGTCCTTGCCGGGTTTCGGTCCGGACTTCGGACGCGAGTGAACATCCCATGGTCGAAAATCCCCGCGATCCGCCGACAAGCGACATCAAGCCGGGGTCCCGCGAGGTGATGTCCTATTCGGACTATCTGGGGCTCGACGGGATTCTGAGCGCGCAGCGGCCGCTCTCCACCGCCCATGACGAGATGCTGTTCATCATCCAGCATCAGACCTCCGAGCTGTGGATGAAGCTTGCGATCCACGAGCTCAGCGCCACCTGCCAGCTGATCGCGGCCGACAATCTGCAGCCGGCGTTCAAGACGCTGTCGCGGGTGTCCCGGATTCTCGAGCAGCTCAATTCCGCCTGGGACGTGCTTCGCACCATGACGCCGAGCGAATACACCCGGTTTCGCGAGTCGCTCGGCACTTCCTCCGGCTTTCAGTCCTACCAGTACCGGCTGATCGAGTATCTGGCCGGCAACAAGAATGCCGCGATGATGCGCTCCCACCTGCATAACCCGCCGGTGCTGGAGCGTCTCGAGGCGGCGCGCCGGGCTCCCGGCATCTACGATCTCACCATCCGGCTGCTGCAGCGTCGCGGCCTCGGCATCGACCCGGCCGTCCTGCAACGCGACGTCTCGCTATCGCATGCCGCCGACGACAGCGTCCGGGCGGCATGGCTGTCGGTGTATCGCGATCCCGCCGGTTTCTGGGAGCTTTACGAACTTGCCGAAAAGCTGGTGGATTTCGAGGATTATTTCCGCCGCTGGCGCTTCAATCACGTCACCACGGTGGAGCGGGTGATCGGCTTCAAGCGGGGTACCGGCGGTACCTCGGGTGTTTCCTACCTGCGCAACATGCTGGACGTGGTGCTGTTTCCCGAGCTGTGGCAGGTGAGGACCGAACTGTAATGGCCATCATCGACATATCGCCATCGCTGCGCGTCGGCATGGGCGTATTTCCCGGCGACGCCGCCTTTCGCAGCAGTCGGACATTCAGCATCGGGCCGGACTGCCCGGTCAACGTCGCCGAGATCGCGATGTCGACGCATTGCGGGGCGCATGCCGACGCGCCGCTGCACTACGATCCCGAGGGCGCCAGTATCGACAGGCTTGATCTTGCCGACTTCATCGGCCCGGCCAGGGTGATCGACGCGCGCGGCCCGGGTCCGCTTTGCGGCTTTGACGAAATCTCGGCCGCCCTTGTCGATGCGCCGCCGCGGCTGCTGTTCAGGCTGATGGACCGGCTCGATCCGATGGTCTGGCCGGCCGGTTTCCGCGCGCTGGCTGCGGATGCGGTCGAGCGTCTGGCGCTGCACGGCACGCGCCTGATCGGCGTCGACGTTCCGTCGATCGATCCGGAGACCTCGAAGGAACTGCCCTGCCACATGGTGTGCCGCGCCCACGATCTCCGGATCATCGAAAATCTCTTGCTCGCGGATGTCGCTGCCGGCGACTATGAATTGATCGCGCTGCCGCTCAAGCTCGCAGGCCTCGACGCCGCACCGGTTCGCGCGGTGCTGCGGCGATAGACGATGCGGCCGGGAGTTGCCGTCGCGGCTTCGCGATCCGCCTGACGCTGCCGATTAACCGTTTACCGGCAGATCGAACAGGTCCGGCTCCGGAACCAGGCTGGTGCGCAGCCGCGCATCATGGGCAGTTTCGAACGAGCGAAACATGCCGCGCCCCTCCGATTTGGCGCGATACAGCGCAAGGTCGGCGTTGTTCAGCACGGTCTCGGCGTCGCAGCCGCTGCCGGGCGAGATGGCGATCCCGATGCTGACGCCGATGCTGATGAGCCGACCGTCCAGACCGTAGACGGCGCCGAGCGATTGGATCAGCCGCATGGACAGCGCTTCCGCATCGGATGGATGGTCGATTCCGGCCTGGATGATGGCGAATTCGTCGCCGCCGAGCCGCGCCACGGTGTCGATATCCCGAACCGCTCTCCGCATGCGCTCTGCCACCGCTCGCAGAAGCGCGTCGCCGACGGCGTGGCCGAAGCCGTCATTGACCGGCTTGAAGCGATCGAGGTCGAGGCAGAGCAGCGCGAAGGTTTCGCCGCGACGCGACAATGCCAACGCCTGTTCCAGCCGTTCCCGGAACAGCAGGCGATTGGCGAGACCCGTCAGCGCATCATGATGCGCCATGTGGGTGATCTGCGCTTCCGCGCAGAGTCGCTCGGTGACGTCGTCAAGCGTGAACAGCCAGCCGCCGCCGGAGATCGGCGAAAAGCTCACCGCCAGTCGGCGTCCGTCCTCGAGCTCGAGCATGTGCGACATCGGCGCTACGTTGGCAATGTTGGCCAGGATTGCGGTCACCATTTCCCGTGCGGCGGCGCTCGCGATCACGCCGGCCGCGACGGACAGATCCAGAAGCGCGGTGATGTCGATTCCGGCGAGATCGCCGGCTGCCGAGATGCCGAGCATCGTTGCGTGCCGGGCATTGGCCACCACCAGGCGATCGCCGGCATCGAAGATCGCCAGCCCCTGCGACATGTGGTCGAGTGCCGCGCCCAACCGGGCGTGCTGGATCCGGGCCTGATCCTGGGCGATCTCGCGTTCGCGCGCGAGCGCCAGTTCGGCGCCGGCGACCGCCAGCAGCCGCTGGCTGCGCAGCTGGCGCATCATCAGCAGGCCAAGACCGATGATCACCGATTCCAGCAACGCCGTGGCCGCCAATAAATAATCCCGCAGATGGCGCCACTCCGTCAGCGCCTGATCGACGGTCCTCTCGATGCTGATGGCGAGCGGATAGTCCGGCAACAGGCTGACCGCAACCAGCTTGTCCTGGCCGTCCGCCGGATCGATCCGGCGCTCCAGGTCACTGAATGAACCGGTTGCGAGCAGCTCGTGGAAATGCACGCTGATCGGAAATCTCCGGCCGATATCCTGCTCGGCATGCGGAAAACTCACGAACTGCACCCCGTCCTGCCGAAACAACGTCACCGAGCTGTTGGCGCCGAGGTCGGCCGACTGGTACAGCCGCTCGAAATCCGGCAGGTTGAGTGCCGCCACGATCAGTCCCAGAAAGCTGCCGTCGGACGACACGATCTTACGCGCGACGATTACTGTCCAGGTCGAGATCGCCCGGCTCCGGATCGGTTCGCTGATGTAGGTCATGCGCTGAGGATCGGTCTTCAGTGCTGAAAAGAACTGCCGATCCGACACGTTGACCGGCTTGGCCGGCCAACTGAGGCTGAAGTTGATCAGATTGCCATCGGCATCCAGCAGCGTGAGCGTGTGGATCTGCGGCAGGCCCTCAATCCTGTTGCGCAGTTCGTCGTGAATTTCCCTGCCGGCCATCTCCCGGCGAAATTGCCCGGGGGTCTCGATGCCCCTGAGCCGCTCCAGCAGTCCGGTCTGGACCAGATCGACCGACTGCAGCGAACGGTCGGCCTGCTGTGCCAGCACCAGGGCCAGGCGTTGCAGTTCGCTGCCGGATGCCAACAGGGCCCGTTGCCGCAAATTTGAAACCAGCAGGCCGGCAAAACCCGCGATGCCGATCCCCAGCACCAACGCGCAAACCAGGAGCGATCGTCCGGCGCCGCCGGCGGTTTTGGTCAAGAATGACATTTTTACGCAAGTTGGATACGCCCAAGCCAGGCACTGGCGACGAGACTAGCCGCGGCAGCGTTGAACGCGCGTTAATTCAATCCACGTAAAAAGCCCGATTACCGCTCACCAGGTGCCGGTTCGGACGATGGGCTGCCCTTGGAACCTGTCCGGTTACGCCGACCGTGTCGGCGCAACCGGACCAGGCCGTCCGCGGTCCGACCGCGGGCCGCATCAGTTGGCGGCGAAGCGCGGCTCGGTGCAGCCGCCGCAGACCCAGGGCCATGACCAGTCCGCCACCTTGCCCTTGTTGGCCTCGACATACGGGCTCCAGGCGCGTGGCGGCAGCGCCTTGCTCTTGTAGACGATGCTGAACTGGCCGTCGGCCTGGATCTCGCCGATCATCACCGGCTTGGCCATGTGGTGATTGCTGCCCATCACCACTTCGAAGCCCGACGGCGACTTGACCTTCTGGCCGATCATCGCCTGGCGCACCGCCTCGACATCGGTGGTGCCGGCCTGCTGGACGGCCTGGACCCACATGTGGAACAGGATGTAGGCCGATTCCATCGGGTCGTTGGTGACGCGCTTGGGGTTCTTGGTGTAGGCGCGCCATTTCGCGATGAACGCCTTGTTCTCCGGCGTGTTCACCGACTGGAAGTAGCTCCACGCCGCCAGATGTCCGACCAGCGGCTTGGTGTCGACGCCGGCGAGTTCCTCCTCGCCGACCGAGAAGGCGATCACCGGGATGTCGGTGGCCTTGATGCCCTGGTTGCCGAGTTCCTTGTAGAGCGGCACGTTGGCGTCGCCGTTGACCGTCGAGATCACCGCGGTCTTCTTGCCGGACGATCCGAATTTCTTGATCGCCGCCACCTCGGTCTGCCAGTCGGAAAAGCCGAACGGGGTGTAGTTCTCCATGATGTCTTCGTCCTTGACGCCCTTGGTCTTGAGGAAGGCGCGGATGATCTTGTTGCTGGTGCGCGGATAGACATAGTCGGTGCCTTCGAGCACGAAGCGCTTCACGTCGCCGCCCTCATGGCTCATGAGATATTCGACCGCCGGCACCGCCTTGTTGTCGGGCACCGAGCTGCCGTAGAAGATATTGTAGGAGGCTTCCTCGCCTTCATATTCCAGCGGATAGAACAGCAGCCCGTCGAGTTCCTCGAATACCGGCAGCACCGACTTGCGGGATACCGAGGTCCAGCAGCCGAACACGGCGGCGACCTTGTCCTTGGTCAGGAGTTCGCGGGCCTTTTCCGCAAACAGCGGCCAGTTCGAGGCCGGATCGACCACGATCGGTTCGATTTTCTTGCCGAGCAGGCCGCCCTTGGCGTTGACCTCGGCGACCTCCATCAGCATCAGGTCTTTCAGGATGGTTTCGCTGATCGCCATGGTGCCCGACAGCGAATGCAGGATTCCGATCTTGATGGTGTCGTCGGCCCTGGCGGCGGTGAAGCCGGATCCGAGGAGGGCGAGAATGGCGGCCGCGGCGGATAGCCAGCGGATTCGTGCGGTGCTCATGGGTTCTCCTTTGGGTTCGAATGCCGGGAGCTTCGCGCTTCGCGAGCTGCTCCCCCTGCGTCCATTCAGTGACGCGACGCTTGCATGAAGCGGCAGCCGGCAAGGAGAGCCGCCGCGGGAAAATGCCATGGCTCCATCGGCTGACCTTGCGATGGGCGCGGCATTGGCTGGATTGCCCAGCAGTTGGACGGTCGTGCAGGGTTTCGGGCAGAACCTGCATCGGCGCTGGGCAGCCGGCCACGGCATTGCGCCGTGATGAGTCCAGTCGCTGGCAATCCGAGGGGACCAGTCCAGATCGGCCGACAAACCCGCTGACATCGTTGGAAATCGCGTCATTATTCGGCTGACTGGACCCATAACTGGCCCAGCCTTTGCTCCGTCCCGGGGATCGGGCAGGCCCAGGCAGCTGATATGCAGATTTCCGTTCTCCTTGACCGGTCGCGGCCGGAGTCGCTGACGATGCAGATGGTCGATCAAATTCGCGAAGCCATTCGCTGCGCGCGGATCGGACCGGGGACGCGGCTGCCCTCGTCGCGGCGGCTGTCGGAGCAGCTGGCGATTTCCCGCAACACCGTGGTTCGCGCCTACGATCTGTTGCTGATGGAAGGCATCGTCGAGTCGCGTCCGGCGTCGGGAATCTATGTCGCGGAGCAGATGCCGCGCATCGCTGCGCCGCCGCATCCGGTGTCGGAGGCGCCCGATCCATTCGCGCAGCGCATGCCGATGCCGTTGCGTCACGGGCGCGCACAGAACCCGGCACGCGCCGGCGCCAGCCGCCTGCTCTACGATTTCTTTCCGGGCCGTCCCAGCGCCGATCTGTTTCCGCTGAAGACCTGGCGGCGACTGCTGCAGAGCAATCTGTCGCACGGCGGCGGCGTCGGTCTTACGCAATATGGCGATCCGGCCGGGCTTCCTGCGCTGCGCACCGCCATCGCCAATCATCTGGCCGCGGCACGCGGCATTGTCGCCGATCCGAGCCGGATCGTGATCATATCCGGAATCCAGGAAGGCCTGACGCTGGCGGCGCGGCTGTTTCTTTCGCGCGGCGCGCTCAGCGTGGTCGAGGATCCCTGCTACCACGGCGCGGCATCGAGCTTCGAGGCCGCGGGCGCCGAGGTCGTCAGCGTCGCGGTCGATCAGGATGGATTGATCCCGGAATACCTGCCGCAGCGCACCGCGTCGCTGCTCTACACCACGCCCGCGCATCAATATCCGACCGGCGCCATGCTGTCGGCGCAACGGCGCAGCGAGCTGATCGGCTGGGCGCGGCGCTACGGCTGTTATGTCATCGAGGACGATTATGATTGCGACATCCGCTACCAGGGCGCGCATCTGCCGCCGCTGGCGGCGCTGGCGCCCGACTGCACCATTCATATCGGAACGTTTTCCAAATCGCTCGGGGCCGGATTGCGGCTCGGCTACATGGTGGTCCCGGAACACATCGCCGATGCCGTGGCTTGCGAAAAACGCCTGCTCAACCATGGCAATCCCTGGCTGGAGCAGGCGAGCCTGGCCGACTTCATGCACAGCGGCAGCTATGCCGCCCACCTGCTTCGGGTCCGCTCCCACTACAAGGACAACCGCGACAGCCTGGTTGCCGCGCTGCGACGCAATTTCGGCGACGTCGTGGTCGACGGCGAGATCGGCGGCCTGCACGTGCTGTGGCACCTGCCGCCCGGCATTCCGGACGCGGTGACGGTCGAGGCGCTGGCGCTGCGGGCGCGGGTCGGCGTCTATTCGCTGGGATCGGCGCAGGTGCATTTCCGCCGCCAGACCGCGCTGACCAGCCGGGCCATCATGCTCGGCTATGCGGCGCTGTCGCCCAGGCAGATCGAGAAGGGAATTGCCCGGCTCTCGGATGCGATCGACGACGCCATCGACGATCCGGCAACCGACATGACCGCGCTGTTTTCCGACCGCTTTGCCCTGCCGCAGGCGATCCGGCCGCCGAAACCGCATCTGGCCCCACGACTTCGACAGCAGCCGGCTCTACGTCATCCGGCACCGCATCGTGCATTTTCGGGAAAGCCGATCGCACGACAAGGTGGCGCGCCAATGCCCGTTCTGAAAAACATCTATCGCTATCCGATCAAGGGCCTGAGCGCGCAGCCGCTGCCCGGCGTCGAATTGCAGGCCAAAAAGCCGTTCCCGCACGATCGCGTCTTCGCGCTGGTGCGGCCGGGCGCCCCGTTCGATACCAGCGAACCCAAATGGGGCAAGAAGGGATTGTTCGTGATGCTGATGCTGGAAGAGGCGTTGGCGCGGGTCCGCACCTCGCTCGATGTCGAAACCCTGCAGCTGACCATCACCCAGGACAATCACCAGCTGATCGTCGCCGATCTCAACCAGGATGCCGCCCGCGCCAGGGTCGAGGAAATTTTCTGGCAGCTGGTTCCGGCCCTGCGCGCGGCGCCGACCCTGGTTCGCTCGCAGGGCGGCCACTTCATGGACAAGCCCGACAACGTCATTTCGCTGATCAATCTGGCGACGGTGCGCAGCCTGGAGCAGCAGTGGGGCATCAAGATCGATCCCTTGCGCTTTCGGGCCAATTTCTACATCGACGGCGCTGCCCCCTGGGAGGAATTCGACTGGGTCGGCAGCGACATCCGGATCGGCGACGGACTGTTTCGGGTCGATCGCCGCAACGGCCGGTGCGGCGCCACCAATGTCAACCCGGAAACCGGCCGCCGCGATCTCGATCTGCCGGGCTCGCTGCGCGCCGCCTTCGGACACAAGGAACTCGGCATCTACCTGATCGCACGGGAAGGCGGCAGCGTGCGTGTCGGGGATCCGGTTTACACCCCGGCGCCGTCGGGCGCCGGCCATGTCGTCCGCCCCTCCGCCGGCGTGCGTCGCCCCGGCCTGCAGCAGTTCATCTGTGGCGGATGCTATTTCATCTATGAGCCTTCCACCGGGATTCCGGATCAGGCAATCGCCCCGGGCACGCCGTTTGCCGCGATCCCGGCGAATTGGCGCTGCCCGGATTGCGGGACCGAGAAATCGACCTTCCGTCCCCATGTCGAACCGTCGCCTTCGCTGACCGCATTGTGAACAATTGGCGATACAAGGCCGCCGCTGGTCCAATCCCTCGGCGGCGGTGCGGGTCACGAAGCTTGCCGTCACAGGACTGTCATCGAATGCGCCAACAGCTGGTTCGGCACGCATTCGAGGGCACCAATGGACTACTTCCGGCGTTTCACCTTCCTGTTCGCGGCCCCCGTGTTCGATACCGACGATCTCGAGGGGCTGCGTTTCAACCAGATCGTCAGCGAGATCGAGCGCTCCGGCTTCGAAGTCGTCAGGGCACGCAGGCTCGAGGACGCCGAAATCGCGGTGCAGACCGATGCGGCCATCGGCTGCATGGTGGTCGACTGGGGCAAAAAGGGCCTGGAAGGCAAGACCGCCGCGCTGATCAACCTGATGCGACGACGCGGCCTCGACTTCCCGATCATCCTTCTGATCCGCCGCAGACGTTTCGAAGACCTGCCGGTCGAGGTGCTCGACTTCATCGACGGCTATGTCTTCCTGTCGGAGGAGACGCCGCCGTTTATCGCCAAGAACCTGATCAGCCGCTTGAAGCAATATGCCGAGACCCTGAAGACGCCGTTTTTCGGCGCGCTGGTCGACTACGCCGAAGAGGGCAACCATCTGTGGACCTGTCCGGGCCACAATGGCGGCGTGTTCTACAGCCGCAGTCCGATCGGCCGGGTGTTCGTCGAGCACCTGGGCGAGGCGGTGTTCCGCGACGACCTCTACAATTCGGTGCTCGACCTTGGCGACCTGCTGACCCACGAAGGCCCGGCGCTGAAGGCGCAACAGGAAGCGGCGCGGATCTTCGGTGCGGAAAAAACCTATTTCGTGCTCAACGGGACCTCGACGTCCAACAAGGTGGTGCTAGGCGCGCTCGTGACCGACGGCGACCTCGTGCTGTTCGACCGCAACAATCACAAGGCCGCCCATCATGGCGCGCTGACGATGGCCGGTGGCATTCCGCTGTATATTCCGACGGTGCGCAACGCCTGGGGCCTGATCGGCCCGATGCGCTGGGACGCTTTCGATGAAACCGCCTTGCGCGAGCGCATCCGCAACCATCCCCTGATCGGGGATCCCGAGGCCTGGCGCAAGCCGCGTCCCTTCCGCGTCGCCGTGGTCGAACAGTGCACCTATGACGGCACGATTCACAGCGCCGAGATGATCCTCCAGCGGATCGGCCATCTCTGCGAGTACATCCTGTTCGACGAAGCCTGGGCAGGCTTCATGAAGTTTCATCCGCTCTACGCCGGGCGTTTCGCCATGGGGCTGTCGGGTCTCGGCCCGGACGCGCCGGGCATCATCGCGACCCAGTCGTCCCACAAGCAGCTGGCGAGCTTCTCCCAGGCCTCGCAGATCCACGTCAAGGATCGTCACATAAAGGGCCAGAAGCGCCGCATCGAACACCGGCGTTTCAATGAGAGCTTCATGCAGCACGCCTCGACTTCGCCGTTCTATCCGCTGTTCGCCTCGCTGGATGTCGGCGCGCAGATGATGAAGGGCCGCTCCGGCGAAGTGCTCTGGGACGACACCATCCGCCTCGGAATCGAACTGCGAAAGAAGATGCGCGCGGTGCGGCGGGAATTCGAGGAAAAGGAGGCGCGCCCGGAACGCCGCTGGTTCTTCGATCCGTTCGTACCCGACCGGGTGTCGATCCCCGACGCTTCACGCGACGGCGCCGTCCACAATGTCGCCTGGGAGACGATCAGCACCGACCTGCTCGCCAGCAACCCATCCTATTGGCAGCTCGGCCCGGACTCCGTTTGGCACGGCTTCCCGGATCTGACGGCGGGCTTTGCCATGACCGACCCCAACAAGCTGACGGTACTGACGCCCGGGTTCGACCCGGCGACAGGCGGCTACGCCGACCACGGCATCCCCGCCCCGGTGGTGGCGCAATATCTGCGCGAAAACCGCATCGTGGCGGAGAAGAACGACCTCAACTCGCTGTTGTTTCTGCTCACTCCCGGCGTCGAATCCAGCAAGGCCGGCACCCTGATCAGCGGCCTCGTCGCCTTCAAGAAGTTGCACGACGACAACGCCCTTTTGGAAGAGGTGATTCCGGAATTCTACCAGCGCCGGTCGGCGCGCTATGCCGGCGTGCGGCTGCGCGATCTCTGTGCCGACATGCACCGGTTTTTCCGCGACGCCGGCGTGAGCGCGCTGCAGTCGAAGCAGTTCGTCGCGGAGCACCTGCCGGATGTCGCGATGTCGCCGCGCGATGCGACGCGCTACCTGGTGCGCAACGACGTCGAATATCGTCCGATCGACGCCATTGCCGGCCGCATTGCGACGACGCCGTTCGTGGTCTATCCACCCGGCATCGCCACCGTCGTGCCTGGCGAGCGGCTCACCGAGCGCGCCCAGCCCATGATCGACTATCTGAAAATGTTCGAAAGCTGCTTCAATACCTTTCCCGGCTTCGATGTCGAGATCCAGGGCGTCTACAGGGAAGTGGATCCGTCGGGCCGTATCCGGCTGCATACCTACGTGGTCTGCGAATGAACGGGCCGATCGAAACGACGGGACCGGCTGCGACCGGCGGTCAGCCGGTGCTGGTGCGTGCCTCGCGCGACAGCGACGTCGAGGCGATGCTGGCGATCTATCGAAACCACATCCGCCGCGGGATCGAGGATGCCGTCGACGACAGCGGCACACCGGAGCCGGAGGACCTGCGCGATCGCCGCAAGAACCTCCGCAATCATCGTCTGCCGCATCTGGTGGCCACCCATGGCGGCGAGGTGGTGGGCTACGCCTATGTGGTGCTGTTTCGCAAGCGACCGGCATACCGCTACGCCGTCAAGCATTCGATTTATGTGCATCACCAGCATGTCGGGCGCGGCGTCGGAGGGCTGCTTTTGCAGGAGCTGATCGACGTCTGCGCGGCGACCGGGTTTCGGCAGATGATCGGCTACATAGATGCCGACAACACGGCATCGCTCGCCATCCACGAAAAATTCGGCTTTCGCAGGGTCGGGCTGCTTCCCGGGATCGCCTATCGATACGGCCGCTGGGCCGACACCGTCATGGTGCAGCGCTCTCTCGCTGCGGGATCGACCGAGCCGCCGGAGCTTGCCGGCTTCGGTCGCTGAGCTCGCCGCGAAGACCGACACGACCGCGAGCCGTTGCGGCCGCCGGTTACTGCAAGGCATATCTCTAACAATCCGCCGCGACGTCGTCTTGCTGTCAAGCTTCGACGGATAAAGTTTCGCGCCTCGACGCCGCGAAAAGCGAAGGAGGCTGCCGGGAAATCATGGCGCGGGAGCCGAAGATGTTGGATTGCGAAATTCTGTTCGAGCCCTATCCTGACGACGAGCTCAAATGCTTCGTCACCGAAGGTGTCGATCTTCATACCATCGCCGTGACCGGGATGTCCGACTGGTACCCTTGCAATTTCTTCGTGAAAAGCGACCGCGGCGAATGGCTGGGCGGCCTGTACGGCAATATCTGGGGCGGGTGGCTGCATGTCAAAGCTCTCTGGGTGATCAAGAGCGATCAGCGCCGCGGCCACGGCCGACGCCTTCTTCAAGCCGCCGAATCCTACTCGCTGGAGAAGGGCTGCCGGGCCGCTTCGCTGGAGACCTTCAGCTTCCAGGCGCGCCATTTCTACGAGAAGCTGGGATATGAGGTTTTCGGACAACTGAAGGATTATCCGCCGGGCCATGTCAAATATTTCCTGACCAAGCGGCTGCAACAAACTCAGCCGGCTTCGTAGCCGGGCGTCGTTCCGCGGCGAGCGCCGGCCCGGATTCGCGCAGCGGGTGGTAACCATCGATCGGCGTCGCTATGGTGCCGGGGATCGATCGCGGGAATCCCGTCAACATCAACCATGGCGAGACCAGCTTGGAAACCATTGCCGTTGCCCTGTTTCTGCTGCTGGCCGTCGCGGTCAGCGGCGCGCTTGCACGGATGTTTCCCCTGCTGCTGCCGTTGCCTCTCGTGCAGATCGCGTTCGGGGCGGCCATTGCCTCGGTCGCCAGTCTCGGCGTCGAGCTGCAGCCGGATATTTTCTTCCTGCTGTTCCTGCCGCCGCTGCTCTTCCTGGACGGCTGGCGTATCCCGAAACAGGGACTGTTCCGCGACAAGGCAACGATCCTGGAACTGGCATTCGGCCTCGTGGTGTTCACGGTGGTTGGTATAGGATACTTCGTCAGCTGGATGATTCCGGCAATGCCGCTCGCCGTCGCGTTCGCGCTGGCTGCGATCGTTTCTCCCACCGATCCGGTCGCGGTGTCTGCGATTGCTGCCCATGTGCCGATCCCGAGACGGCTGATGCACATCCTCGAAGGCGAATCGCTGCTCAACGATGCGTCGGGCCTGGTGTGCATGCGCTTTGCTGTCACGGCGGCGCTGACCGGGGTGTTCTCTCCCCTCGACGCCCTCGGCACCTTCCTCTGGATTGCAATCGGCGGCGTCGCCATTGGCGCCGGCGTGACCTGGATCGCGACCGTTTCGAAGAACTGGGTATCGCAGCACTTCGGCGAGGACACCGGTTCGCAGATCTTGATCAGCCTGCTGATCCCGTTCGGGGCGTATCTTCTGGCCGAGCATCTGCAATGCTCGGGAATTCTCGCGGCGGTTGCCGCCGGCATCACCATGAGCTACGTCGAACAAAGCGGCCGGGCGCTCGCCGTAACCCGGGTTCGGCGCAGCGCGGTCTGGGATCTGGTTCAGTTCAGCGCCAACGGCATCATTTTCGTGCTGCTCGGCGAGCAGCTTCCCCAGCTGTTCACCGGTGCGGCGCGGGTGGTCAGCGAGACCGGACACCATGAATCGATCTGGCTGCTGGTTTATGTCGTCGCCATCACCCTCGCGCTTGCGGTGTTGCGCTTCCTCTGGGTCTGGACCTCGCTGCGTTTCACCCTGTTTCGGGCCGCGCTGAAAGGCCAGCACCCTTACATGCCGGGCTGGCGTCTGATCGCGGCGGCATCGCTCGCCGGCGTGCGGGGAACCATCACGCTGGCCGGCGTGCTGACGTTGCCCTTGACGATGAACGACGGGTCGCCGTTTCCGGCGCGCGACCTCGCTGTTTTCCTCGCCGCCGGAATCATCATCGTGTCGCTGGTCGCGGCAAGCCTCGGCCTGCCGTATCTGCTCAGGAATCTGGAGCTGCCGCCCGAGCCGTCGGGGCAGGAGCAGGAGGATCTGGCGCGCGTCGCGGCGGCCGAGGTCGCGATCCAGGCCGTCGAGCAGGCGCAGCACGAGATGGGTGAAGGCCGCAGCGACGCCGACCTTTACAGCGATGCCGGAGTTCGCATCATGGAGCTCTATCGCCAGCGCATCGACAGCCGGTCCAAAACCGGCAAGGAGGCGGCGCTGGCTCGCAAGATCGACGAGATCGAGCGAAAACTTCGGCTTGTCGGGCTTCGCGCCGAACGGAGCGAGTTCTACCGGATGGCGCGGGCGCGCCAGCTCTCCGACGAGACAGCCCGCAAGCTGGTCAGGGAGGTTGATCTGCTGGAGTCCCGCTTCGGTATGAAATGAGGCGCGACTGCTATGCTGCCCGGTCGTACGGGCCTTGCCGCCGCGGGTTTGGCGTTCTCGGCGTCAAGCCGCCGAGAAGCGCTCCAGGTCCAGGGCGAGTGGATCGAGCGGCTGGCGGTTTCCGATCTGGGCCATCCAGCACCAAAGCTCAAGCACGAAATAGAGGTGGTAAAGCTCCAGGGTCGGCGACCAGTGTCGTCGTCCTGTGGCGCCGTAGCCTTCCAGTACCGCGTTCCTGGCTGCCGCGTTGAGATAATAGAGGGTCTTGGCCACGTCCATCAGCGGATCTCCCGCCAGCGCGCCCTCAAAGTCCAGGACGCCGGAAAGCAGCGCATCGCCTTCCGTGAGGCGGGCAAGGACGTTGCCTGCGTGAAGATCGTTATGGCAGAGCACCGGGCCGGCGCATTCGCGGCAGAGGTCGGCGTGCTTCGAGAAATATGCTGCGACCCGCCGCGCGAGGGCGGCGGCGCCGCCGCGCTCGGCGAACTCCTTCAGCTTCCTGTCGAATTGGCAGCACAGGTAGTCGTGATTGGTCAGGTGCGGCGTGGAAATTCCGCTGGCGCCGATGTAGCCGAATGCCTGCATGGGGATGCGATGAAAGTCGCGGAGCAGGAGTCCGATCTGTCGGTACGCGGAGGCCACCTGGTGCTCCGTCAGACCGGGTTCGAGCGTTGCCAGATTCGAGCCGGCGAGCCTGGTCATCAGGATAAAATTGAGATGGAGCAAACGTTTCGAGTCATCCGCGAGCAATATGCGCGGGGTCGGAACCCTGAGACGGGCCTCGAGCAGCGAGGCAACGCTCGCTTCCTTCCGCATCTTCCAGTGCAGCGAGTCCGGATACACCTTGAGAACGAGCGGCTGATTGGCGCCTTCGAACGCGATCTCGTAGGTTGCGGCAATTTCGCCGCCGTGAATCCTGGAAACGGCTGCAACCCTGTGATCCGTCAGCACGCTTTCAACGATTGCCTGCGCGGTAGCCACCGGCACATCGGGTTCGGGACGAATACGCATGACCCGGCCAGGCTCAATCCATGCAAATCGCCATGCAAGATTGCTCCCGGCGCCGCCTGTCCGCAAGTGGCAGCCTTGTCGGACGTTCCGCGATGCCGGCCTTGTCTCGGTCGTGTGGGCCGGAGCGGAGGTGCGCAAATGCCGATGGATTATGGCTTCACGCCCGGGATTCCGGCAATGCCCGGATCGAACTGGAGGACACGCTCGATCCATTTCGCCGTCCGCAGCAGATGGTGGTCCTGCCGGTAGCCGCCGACGACCTGCAGGCCGAGCGGCAGGCGATTTTTGCCGAATCCCGCCGGCAGCGACAGCGCCGGCACGCCGAGCAAGGTCCATGGCGCGCAATATTCAGCGTTGCCGGTGAAGCCGAGGCCCTCCGGCGCCTCGCCGAACGCCGGCAGGGTCAGGATGGCGTCGAAGCCGCGGATCTGCGCCGGGAAGGCCGACCGCAGGTTTTCCTGAAGCTGCCGGGCGGCAAGATATTGCCAGGCGGCATGGGCCTTGCCGGCCTCGACCAGCGATTTCAGCTGATCGCTGCAACGGTCCGGATAGCGCGCGACCAGATCGGAGAAAATCTGCGCCGCCTCGCTGCCGAGGATGATGTTGATGGCGTCCCAGTCGGCGCCATCGAGTTCGCCGAGTTGGAGTTCTTCGAGAACCGCCCCGGCTTGGCGCAGTCCGGCGACCGCCGCCTCGAATACCTGCTGTTGTTCGGGTTCGGCTCTCGACCATTTCTCGAACCGCACGATGGCCAGGCGCGGCCGCTCCAGCGGCGCCACGCCTTGCTCGGCATCGACGGCAAAGCCGGGAAGGGGTCGGCCGTGCGGATCGCTATCGCTCGAGCCGGCAAGCAGCGACAGCGCCAGGGCCACATCGTCGACACGGCGGGCGAACAGGCCGACATGGTCGAGCGAGGGGCTCAAGGGATGCACGCCGCTGCGCGGGATGGCGCCGAAACTCGGCTTGAAGCCGACCACGCCGTTGAAGGCGGCCGGCCGGATCACCGAGCCGAGCGTCTGGGTGCCCAGCGCCAGCGGCACCAAGCCGGCTGCGACCGCCGCGGCCGAGCCCGATGACGATCCGCCCGGCGTATGGCGGGGATTCCACGGATTGACCGTCGGTCCGGGATGGCGCCAGGCAAATTCCGTCGACACCGTCTTGCCGAAGATGGTGGCGCCGAGATTGCGCAGCCGCTCGACCACCCAGGCGTCGGCGGCGGGGACATGGTCGCGGTAGATCGGCGAGCCGTTGCTGGTCGGCATGTCCGATGTCGCGATGATGTCCTTGATGGCGACGGGAATGCCGGACAGCGGACCCGGCCGGCGCGGGACGTCGTGCGGCAGACATTCGAACGCCCTGAGCACCGGTTCGGCGGCGCGCGCCCGCTGCAGACAATCGGCGGCGTAGCGGTCGGCGAGCGCCGGGTCGTGCCTGAACCGGCGCAGCAATTCCAGCATGCCGACGCCGTCGTCTGGCGCGGAAGTCGCGGTCGGATCCGTCATGTCGGCTGGTCCCAGGGCAAAAACATCCACGATGAAGCCGCGCCGACCGGCCAAACGCCGCGGGCGAGACGACGCTCCGGCCTATTTCATGGCGAGCGCCGGTTCAATGAATTTCTTCACCACGAACGTCTTGTAGTCCGGCTGGGCCGAAAGATTGCCGAGCGCGATCTGGGTATCCATGGAAACTTTGAGCGCATCCGCCGTGATGTCGACGCTCGGGGGATAGACGCCGTCGGCGAGCATCCGCTTCACCGCGGCTTCGACCACGACCGGATCCAGCGTCGGAAATTCCTTCTTGGCGATCTCCACCGTCTTGGCTTCGTTCTTGGCCATGAAGCGCATCGCCATTTCCATGCCGTTGACCACGCGCTGCGCGGTGTCGGGATCGACGTCGTTGCGCGCGGTCACGGCCGAGAAGGCGTAGGGGCCATAAAGCATCGGGAAGCCGAGCACGACCTTCATGCCCTTGGCGACGGCTTGGTCGAGCCCCGGCTCGTACATCACGGCGATGTCGGCCTGCTTGGCGACGAACGGTCCGGGTTCGGAGCCGATCGCGACCTGGATCATGTCGACATCGGTCTTGGCGTCCATGCCGTTTTCCTTCAACAGCTTGATGAACAGCGACGTGCTGGTGGTCGGCATCAGCCCGGTGACGACCTTGTGGCCCTTGACGTCCCTGATGCTGTTGAACTTGAAGTCCGGCGCGGTCGCGATCCACACCGCGGCGCCGTTCACGACATTGGCGATGACGTCGACCGGCGCGCCCTTGGAGGCGGCAATCGCCGTCCATTCCGGTCCGTGGATCGAAAACTGCGCGCTGCCCGAAATCACGGCAGAGAGTGCCACCGTCGGCGCGCCGGCGGTCTCCTTGGTGAGGTCGAGGCCCTGCTGGGTGAAGAAACCCTCGTCGATCGCCACATAGAGCGGCAGGTACAGCATCGACTGGAACGCCTGCGACAGCGTGACCTTCTTGTTCTCGGCGAGCGCGGGGCCTGCGATAAGCACCGAAACCAGTGCGGCGGCGCGGGCAATACGCGTGAGCAACGACATTTGACGTCTCCGTGGGTTCGTCGTGGGACCTGGTTTTGTCATTCCGGGGCGCGCTCTTGCGCGAGCCCGGAATCCATAACCACCGCGGGGGCTATGGATTCCGGGCCTGCGCTCCACCCGGCTATCGCCGGCCAGCGCCCATCCCGGAATGACAGTCGATGGAACTCGTTCCGCAAGATCGGTTTCATCGAACCGCTCCACTAGACCTGTACCTGATGCGTGATGCCGGACTGTTTCCAGGGCAGGCTGGTGCGCTCGATCAGGTCGATCACGTAATACAGGACGAATCCCATGATCATCAGCGTGAACAGGCCGACCCAGACCGTATCGAGATCGTACAGGCTGGACGCGGTATAGATCAGGTGGCCGAGCCCGCGCTGCGAGGAAATGAATTCGCCGACCACGGCGCCGACCAGTCCGAACCCGACATTGATGCGGAAGGTCGCGATGATCGACGGCAGCGTCGAAGGCACCACCGCCTTGAAGAACACCTGATGCTTGTCGGCGCCCATCGAGATCAGCAGCGATTGCAGATCGACGTCGGCATCCTTGGCGGCCTGGTAGGCGGCGATCAGCGCCACGATCGCGGTCAGCGAGACCGACAGCGCGACCTTGGAGACCAGCCCGGTGCCGAACCACAGCACCACGATCGGCGCCAGCGCGATCTTCGGCACGCTGTTGATGGCGACGATGAAGGGTTCGACCAGCCGCGCCACGAACACCGAATACCACAGCGCCAGTCCGAGCAGCGATCCGAAGATGGTGCCGATCACGAAGCCGAGAATGGCTTCGAACAGGGTGTACCAGGTGTCCGACAGCAATTCGCCGCTGACGATCATCTTGTAGGCGAGCGCGAAGATTCCGAAGGGCGAGCCGACCAGGAAGGCCGAGATCCATCCCATCCGCACGCCGATCTCCCATGCCGCGAAGAACGCGATCACCGCGGCTGCCTGCAGCACGGTGCGGCCGAGCGGGGTGTCGAAACCGGCGCGGCGCCGGCTGCGGCGCGCTTTGCGTTTTTGCACGGGACTGGTGCCGGGGAGGGTGAGGGTCACGCGGTCTTCTCGGTCTGGATATCGAGTTCGGCGCACAGCGCATGGAAGTAGCCCGAGAACCGGCTGTCGCCGCGGGCCGCGATCGGCGAGGCCGCGCCGATGTCGATGTCGTGCACGATCTTGACCCGGGCCGGACGCCCCGACAGCACGACGACGCGTTTCGACAGCGCGACCGCCTCGTCGATGTCATGCGTCACCAGGATGACGGTCTTGTGGTAGGTCTCCACGGCGTCCTTCAGCACACCCTCGAGATAGAGCCTGGTCTGGTAGTCCAGCGCCGAGAACGGCTCATCGAGCAGCAGGATGTCCGGATCCATGATCAGCGTCCGGATCAGCGCCACGCGCTGCCGCATCCCGCCCGACAGCGTTTTGGGATAGGCATTCTCGAAACCCGAGAGGCCGAATGCCTTGAGATAGTCGCGGGCCCTGGCTTCGGCCTCGGCGCGGTCGACGCCCCGGGTCTCCAGCCCGAGCAGCACGTTGCCGAGCACGGTGCGCCAGGGAAACAGCAGGTCCTTCTGCATCATGTAGCCGACCCGGCCGCGCAGGCTCTCGATTTCCTCGCCGCGGAAATGCATCGCGCCGGAATCCGGCTCGATCAGGCCGGCGATGATGTTGAAAATCGTGGTCTTGCCGCACCCGCTCGGCCCGATGATGCTGACGAAATCGCGCTCGTTGATGGCAAAGGAGAGGTCATCGAGCACCCGGACCTCGCCGGCCTTGCCGGAAAAGGATTTGGTGACGTTCCGGACACTCAACTGGACGGGGGCTGGCTGCATCGGCCACTAACAGGCAACTTGTATGCCACCGGATCGATCTGAAAAATATTCTGATATCATTGGCTTAAGCTGACAGGCGAAGTGAGCGCGGGAGTGGCTGCTGCTTTTTTGGGCAGCATTGTCCGCGGCGCCGGGGATGCCGTCAAGCGTTCATGCCCGCGAGGGCGCAAGATGGCTGGTCAGCCGTTGCGCAATGTCGCGCCGCAATTGGTTGAATTCCGGCGACGACACGTCGCGCGGCCGGGCGAGGTCGATGCGGACATCGCTGTCGATCCGGCCCGGTCCGGCGCTCATCACCAGCACGCGGTCGGCCAGCAGCACGGCTTCCTCGACCGAATGGGTGACGAAGATCGCGGTCACGCCGGTGCGCGACCAGATCTGCAGCAGCTCGTGCTGCAGCTGCTCGCGGGTCAGCGCGTCGAGCGCGCCGAACGGCTCATCCATCAGCAGGATGTTGGCGTCGTTCGCCAGCACCCGCGCGATCGCCACGCGCTGCTTCATTCCGCCCGACAGCTGGCTCGGATAGCGGTCCGCAAAGCGTTCCAGCCCAACCATCTTGACGAATTCACCGGTGGTGCGCGCGATCTCGCGCGGTGGCAATTGGCGCTGCCGCGGCCCGAAGCTGATGTTCTCGCGCACCGTCATCCACGGAAACAGCGCATAATCCTGGAACACCATGCCGCGGTCGCGGCCCGGACCGCTAATGGTCTTGCCGCGGATCGACGCCTCTCCAGTGCTCGGCTCCTCGAAGCCGGCAATGATGCGCAGCAGGGTCGATTTTCCGCAGCCCGAGGCGCCGATCAGGCAGACGAACTCGCCTTGCGGTATCGTCAGATCGACCGCGGCCAGCGCCTCGACCTCGTCGTCGCCAAGCGTAAAGCGCTTGGTGACGCCGCGGATGCTGAGGATGTTTGCGCGCGGCGCGTCATTCACGATGCTGCGGACTCCAGCTCAACAATCGGTTGCTGATCGCAACGATGATCCGGTCGGTGACAAACCCGCAGGCGCCGATCACGATCATGCCGGTGATGACGAGATCGGTGCGCGACAGCGTGCGGCCATCCATCACCACCGAGCCGAGGCCGGTCGGAACCCCGGTCATCTCGCCGACCACGATCAATATCCAGGCAAATCCCTGCGCAATCCGCAGCCCGTTGAGGATCGCCGGCAACGACGCGGGCAGCACGATCTGGCGAAACATGCCGGTTTCCGAGCAACCGAGCATCGCGGCGGCCTCGAACAGCCGCGGATCGATCGAGCGCACCCCGAACATGGTGTTGAGCAGGATCGGATAGAACGCGCCGAGAAACACCAGGAAGATCGCCGCATTCGGCCCCAGGCCGAAAAAGATCATCGACAGCGGCAGCCATGCCGTGACCGGAATCGGGCGCAGCAGCGAGATCGTCGGATCCAGCAATTGCCGCAGGATTTTGATGCGGCCGATCATCATTCCCAGGGGAATGCCGATCAGCGCGGCAAGGAAAAAGCCGCCATAGACCCGCTGCATCGATTTCCAGACATGGATCAGGATGGTGCCGCTGAAGGCGTCGTCGTAGACGCCGCCGAAGGTGAAGTCATACATCATCACCGCCACCTGATAGGGGCTCGGAACGAGCCGGGTCCCGGTGATCGCGACCGCGCGATCCCAGAGCAGCACCAGCAGGATCGGGAAGCCGGCGCCGAACACGATGGCTTGCAGCTTGTCCCGCCGCTGCCGGCTGCGGCGGCGCACCCCGGCCGCCGCGTCCGGCGCGCTCGGTTCCGAATCCCTCGACGGGGTGGCGGCGGGGTCGGTCACGGCGACCTTCCTACATGAACTGCTCGGTAATCGCCTGGGACATGTCGGGTGCCTGGCGCACCTGCTTCTTCTCCACCATCAGCTCGCTATAGGCCTTGGCGCGGTGGATGAATTCGTCGTCGATCTTCCATGTCAGTTCGACGTTCGGTATCGCAATTTCAATCGACTTGCGCTGCTGGCCGAGCTTCTGCATCGCGACTTCGATCATCTCTTCGGGATGCGCCATCGCATAATCCGTGGCCTTTTTATGCATCTCGACGATCATCCTGAGCCGCTCGGGGTTTTCCTTGATCATTTTTTCGCTCGCCGACAGGATCATGTTGAGCGAACCGATCGGCGTGGAATAGGGATATTCGATCAGCCGGCCGGTACCGTTGGCCAGGCTGATGCCCGGGCCGGGCTCGGCGCCGATATAGGCATCGATATCGCCGCGGGCCAATGCTGCCGGCATGTCGCTGAAGGATAGCCGGATCGGCTGGATGTCGCGGATCGAGAGGCCCTCGGCCTTGAGCCGCTCGAGAATCACGACCTCCTGGGTCGAGCCCGGGAAGATCGCCACCCGCTTGCCCCTGAGATCGCCGATGCTCTTGATGTCGGATTTGGCGTCGGCGACGACGGCCATGCCGCGATTGGTTGCGGCGGCGACGATCACGATCGGTTCGCCCGCGGCGGCGCCAAGCAGGAACGCGGCAATGCCGTGGATGCAGGTGTCGACGGTGCCGGTCAGCACCGCGTTCTTGCCGTCGGTCGGGCTCTCGAACGGAATCACTTCCACGGTATAGCCGGGCGGCGCAAATTTCGCATAAAAGTAGGGCGTGATACCGTGGATCAGTTTCAGCGTTCCCACCCGCAGGACCTTGTCCTTGTCCTGGGCATGCGCCTGAGGTGCGGCAAGCAGCAGCGACAGGATTGCGATAGAGGCCAGCAACAGGCGGCTCAGCAGCGAATTGGGCGCAACGGACATAACGATCCCTTCGAACGATGCAACCCGGCTTTATCAGTGTACAGCACGCCTCAGCTCGCGTGAACTGAATTGATCGCGAACGGAAAATGGCGGCATATCGCGTAAACTTGCGCGATGGGTTAGATTGGCCGATGCGCTCGGCATGGGGGTGGTGCGGCTGGTGTTGGATATTCTCGTCAGGAACGTCGCGCTGTGGGGAGCCAAGGACCTCAGCGACGTCGGAATAGAAGGCGGCCGTTTCGTGCGCATCGAGCGCAGTCCGGCCACGCTCACGGCGGCCGTCACGCTCGATGCGGGGGGCCGAATGGCCGTTCCGGGCTTTGTCGAACCGCATATTCACCTGGACAAGGCCCTGATCTCGGAGCGCGCGCCGGTCAATGTCTCGGGCACGCTGACCGAGGCGATCGAGATCCTGTGGGAGATCAAGCGCAATTACACGGTCGACGAAATCGCCGATCGCGCCTCGCGCGTGCTAGAGCGCGCCGTCGAGAACGGCATTTCACGGCTGCGGAGCCACGTCGATGTCGATCCGATCGGAGGCAGCCGCCCGGCCGAGGGCCTGATCCGCGCCCGCGACCGTTTTCGCGATCTGATCGATATCCAGATCGTCGCATTTCCGCAGGAAGGCATCGTCAAATCGCCGGGGACCGAAGCGCTGATGCGGCAGGTGATGAAGTCAGGTGTCGATGTGGTGGGTGGCATGCCGTTCAACGAGGCGTCGCCGGCGGACAGCCGCCGCCACATCGAGATCGTGTTCGACATCGCCCGGCAATTCGACGCCGACATCGACATGCATGTCGACGAGACCGATGATCCGGCGGCCAAAACCCTGGAAGTGCTGGCCGAACTCACCATCGCCAACGGCTGGCAGGGCCGAGTGACCGCCGGCCACACCTGCGCGCTGGCGAGTTACCCGAGGGATTATGCCGATCACGTGATCCGCCGACTCCGGCAAGCCAACGTCAACATGATTGCGAATCCTGCCACCAACCTGATGCTGCAGGGCCGGCTCGACGATTATCCGAAGCGCCGCGGCGTGACGCAGGTCAAGGAGCTGTTGGCCGCAGGCGTCAACGTCGCCTGCGGCCAGGATTGCGTGCACGATACGTTTTATCCGTTCGGCCAGAACGATCCGCTTGAAATTGCATTTTTGCTATGCCACGCGTCGCAGATGAGCCAGCCGGACGAAATTCTCACCGTGATGGAGATGGTGACCCGCAATGGCGCCAAAGCCTTGCGGATCCCGGATTTTGCCGTGGCGGTCGGCGCCGTGGCGAACCTGGTGGTGCTGGAGGCACGCGATGCGCGCGAGGCTATTGCAACGCGGTTGCCGCGCCGCTGGGTGATCCGCAAGGGCAGCCTGATCGCCGAAACCAGGCTTGAGATTCATCGCACCTTCAACATCGCCGCAGCATCGGCCAGCTAGAGGATTTGCCCTTTGGATTTCCGCCAACTGCGTTACGCGCTTTCGGTCTCCAAAGAGCGCAGCTTTACCAAGGCCGCGAAGCGGCTCAATATTTCGCAGTCGGCGGTCAGCGAGCAGGTCAAGCTCCTGGAAGAGGAAATCGGCTTCGAGCTGTTTCGCCGCACCTCGGGCGGCATTCAGTCCACCGATCGCGGCAGCACTTTCCTGTACGAGTCCGAACGCGTGATGGGCGACCTGCTCAGCCTGTCGGATACCGCCCGCCGGTTGCGCGGCACGCTTTCCGATACGCTGACGGTCGGCATGGGGTCCGGCATGGCCCAGATCTTCATCCCCAGGATGTTTACCGATCTCAAGCACGACCTGCCGGGGGTGCGGCTCGACATCGTGACGGCGCCGACCAAGAACATCTTCAACGAACTGCACGAAGAAAGGATCGACGCCGGCATCGCCATCGAATCGGATCCGGACCGTTTCCCGGCGGGACTGATTTTCGATCGCCTGATCGACGCCGAGATGGCGCTGATCACCCATCCAAAGCATGCGCTGGCGCGCTCAAAGCAGCCGGTCGATATCGGGCGCCTGCTCGCCGAACCCTTCATCATGAGTGAATTGACGGTGGGATATGGCCAGGTGGTGTTCTCGCTGTTCACCGACCTCGGGATCCGGCCCAATATCCTGGCGGTGGTGGACAATATCGAGACCATGAAGATGATCGTGCAGTCGGCCGGCGGCATCGCCGTCGTGCCGCGCGCCTGCGCCGAAAACGAGGTCGCGCTCGGACTATTGAAGGCGCTCTCAATCGCGCCGGCGCGCAATGTCGCGTTCAGCCTGTTTCGCCGCCGCGAACCGCTGTCGCGACGCAAGGAGGCGGCGCTGCTGAAGCTGCGGGAGATGCTCAGGGTGCCCTGATCGGATTTTCCGATAGTGGTATCGATAATCGGCTTTTGACTTGCGCCGAGCCTCCGACCCATGCTGGCTGCGGTGCGGGGGCGCCAGCGGGCACGCGCCGCCCTTCTGTCCGCGGATCGTAGCAAAACATGTCATCTCCATCGCTGGCCGCGCGGCTTCGCATCGGCATCGACACCGGCGGCACCTTCACCGACATCGTGTCGGTGGATACCCAGTCCGGCGCGACCCACGTCACCAAGGTCGCGAGCACGCCGGCCAATCCGGGGATCGCGCTGTTGCGCGGCGTCAACGCCATTCTGGCCGCCGCCGGCGCCACCAGCGACAACGTGGCGGGACTGGCCCATGGCACCACGGTTGCGACCAACGCGCTGCTGCAGGGCGAGATCAATTCGCTGGGCCTGATCGTCAATGCGGGTTTTCGGCACATCCTCGAGATCGCCCGGCAGTCGGTGCCGGAGGGCTACGGAAACTCCTATTTCTGGGTCAAGCCGGACCGCATCGTGCCGCTGCAATTCGTCCGCGAAGTCGGCGGCCGGCTGGATTTCCGCGGCGACCAGTTGCGCCCGCTGGACGAGGCGAGCGTGCGCGAGGCCGCGCGATATTTTCGCGCCCATGGCATTGCCGCGATCGGCATCTGCCTGTTGCATTCCTATGCCAATGACGCGCATGAGCGCCGCGCCGCCGAAATCTTCGCCGAGGAATATCCGGACGCGACCTTGTCGCTGTCCTGCGTGGTATTGCCGGAATATCGCGAGTATGAGCGCGCGGTGACGACATTGGTGGATGCCTTCGTCAAGCCGCACATGGAACGCTATCTCAAGCGGGTGCATCAGGAACTCGGCCCCGGCCTGCAGGACAAGCCGTTTCTGGTGATGCAGTCGAGCGGCGGCGTCGCCAGCGCCGATCAGGTGGTGCGCAAGCCGATCACCACGGCGCTGTCAGGCCCGGCGGCCGGTGCGCTCGGCAGCGCCGTGATCGCCGAAATCGCCGGCTTCCCGGACCTGGTGACGCTGGACGCCGGCGGCACCTCGACCGATCTTTGCCTGATCGAAGGCGGCAAGCCGCAAATCACCAATGGCGGATCGGTCGGCCCGTTTCCGGTGCGGATCCCGATGATCGACATCGAGACCATCGGCACCGGCGGCGGCTCGATCGCCTGGATCAGCCGCGAAGGTCATCTCAAGGTCGGCCCGCGCAGCGCCGGCGCCGAGCCCGGCCCGATGTGCTATCCGAACGGCGGCCATGAGCCGACCATCACCGACGCCAATCTGGTGCTCGGGCGGATTCCGCCGTCGCTGATCGGCGGCGGCATTGCGCTCGATGTTGCGCGCGCCCGCGACGGCATCGCCGCGCTGGCCGCGCGGTTGCCGGGCCGCATGAGCGTCGAGCAGCTCGCCAGCGGCATCATCGAGATCGCGAACTGGAGCCAGGCCAATGCGATCCGGCAGATGACGATCCAGCGCGGCATCGACCCGCGCGGCTTTGCGCTGTTGTCGTTCGGCGGCGCGGGCCCGGCGCAATCCGCCGCGGTGATGGACCTCCTGGCGATGAGAGCCTGCATCGTGCCGCCGAATCCGGGCAATCTTTCGGCCTTCGGCCTGTTGGCGGTGGACTGGCGCACCGATCACATCGTCACCAAGGTGATGCACGAGGATACCATCGACCTTGCCGATGTCGCCCTGCGCTACGCCGCGTTGGAGCGCGACGCCACCGCGACGCTGATGCGCGACGGCATCGAGGCCTCGCGGATTCGGCTGGTGCGTGAGGCCGATATCCGCTACGCCGGTCAATCGATGGAGGTGCGCGTCACCGCGCCCGGCGGCGCCGTCGATACCGCGTTCCTGAAGGGACTGATCGGCGCCTTCAATGCGGCGCATCTGAAGACCTTCGGCTATGATTATGCCGGCCGGCAGAAGATCGAACTGGTCAATCTGTGTGTCTCGGGTTTGGGTCTGATCGAGCGGCCGCAGATGCCGAGGCTCGCCAAGCAGAGCGGCACGGTGGCGCCGAAATCGGTTCGCCCGGTGTATTTCGGCACGCGGTTTCTAGACGCGCCGGTCTACGACCGTGCCTCGCTGCCGTCGGGCGGCCGCGTCACGGGACCTGCCATCGTCGAGGAATTCGGCTCGACCAGTGTGGTGTTTCCCGGCCAGTATCTTGAAGTCGACCCGCACGGCATTCTTGTCATTCGCGCTGTATCATCACAGGAAGCGTCACGATGAACCTGCACCAGCCGTCGCATCCATGGCCGACCGCGCCGCAGCGCGAGACTGCGCCGGTCGATCCGATCGTGCTGCAGATCGTCGAGGGCACGCTGAATTCGATCGAGGCCGAAATCGAATATGCCATCGAGCGCACCGCGCGCAGTCCGATGATCCGCGAAGCCCATGATTTCCGGGTCGGACTGTTCGACCGCTATTGCCGCAAGCTGACCGGGCGCTCCTATTCCGCGATGCCGAACGGCGTGGTGCGCGATTTTCCGCCTGATACCATGAAGCCCGGCGACGTGTTCCTGATGAACGATACCTATCTGACCGAGGGCTCGATCGGGCATCTGCCGGATCTGTGCAGCACGGTGCCGGTGTTTCATGAAGGCGAGGTGGTCGCCTACATCCAGGCCTTCGGTCATCATGACGACGTCGGCGGCCGGGTGCCGGGCTCGATGCCGGGCACTGCGGCCACCGTGTTCGAGGAAGGCATCGCGATCCCGCCGGTGAAGATCTACAGCGAAGGGGTGCGCAACGATGCGGTGTTCACCATCGTCCGACGCAACACCCGGGTGCCGGAGATGCTGTCGGCCGATCTCGACAGCGAGATCCAGGCCTGCCTGATGGGGGCTACCCGGATGGCCGGGCTGTTCGCGCGGTTCGGCCGGGAGCAGGTCGAGGCCTGCTTTCAGGCGATCCTGGAAAAATGCCGCGACATCTATCGCCACGAGTTGCTGACAAAAATCGCCGACGGCGAATATGCCTGGGAAGATTATGTCGAGCATGACGGCATTACCGATCCGAAGCTGCACAAGATCGCGCTGAAGATGACCAAGAAGGGCGACAAGATCACGCTCGACTTCAACGGCACGGACCCGCAATCGACCGGCCCGATCAACTGGCCGGCGGACTATGCCGACGGCGCCTTCCTGATCAAATGGATCGCGCCGATCCTGCGCAATCTCGCCGATACGCCGGAGCGGGCTGCGGAAATCCATGTCAACGAAGGCGTCTGCGACGTGTTCAAGGTGATCTTTCCGCCAAAAGGCACGCTGATCACGCCGCAATGGCCGGCCGCGACCAACGCGCGCTCGTTCGTGCTGCTGCGCTGCCTTGGCCTGTTGGCGGGGGTGGTGGCGCAGGCGGTCGATGGCCGGATGCCGGCGGATCAGGAGACCATCCGCTATACCGGGTTTTTCGGCACCGATCTCGACGGCAAGTCGTTCCTGTCGCGCGAGGTGCTGGGCGGCGGCTCCGGCGGCCGCTATTACGCCGATGGCAATGACGCCATCCATATCGTGCCGGATTCGCGCAATCAGCCCGCGGAATTCACCGAGACACGGTTTCCGCTGCTGGTGGAGAAGCTGGCGCTGCGAACCGATTCCGGCGGCGCCGGTCTGCGCCGCGGCGGGCAGGGCTATGAAAAGCACTATCGTGCGCTGGTCGACTGCCGCACCATCGTCACCGCGGACCGGGTCCGGCTCGGCTGCTATGGCGTGAACGGCGGCAAGGCCGGGCAGCCGTTCTGCGTCACGGTCGATGCTGAAGGTGATAGCTATGATCTTGGCGGCCTGGTCGACGGCGAACCGGTCCTGAAAGGCCAGGTGGTTCGCGTGGTGACCACCGGCGGCGGCGGCTGGGGCGACCCGCTGCAGCGCGAACTGCCGCTGGTGTTGCGCGATGTCGTCGAGGGCAGGGTCTCGCTTGGCGGTGCGGAATCCGATTATGGCGTTGTCTTCACCGACATGGGCGCCACCGGCCAGCCCATGATCGACGAGGCGGCAACGCGGCAGCACCGGGCCGCGATGGCCGCCGCGCAAAATACCGCGCCCGGCATGATTGACCGCGGCGAGGGCTATGAAAAGATGCTGCGCGGCGAACATCGGCCGCGGATGCGATGAACGCTAGTACAACAATTGTCATTCCGGGCCTGCGCCTCAAGTCGGCTATCGCCGACTGAAGGCGCATCCTCAGATGTGCAATTGCACATCGGGGAATGACGAAAGATCGGTTTCTTGGAATCGATGGTCCAGAACTGATAGAAAACACCGACAACGGAGTTTCCGCCCATGGCGATCGAAGTGGCGAAGGTCGAACTAAAGACCGTGCAGGATGCGAGCGGCCTGGAAGGGTTGATCGCAGCCGGCAGGTTCGGCGCCGACGAGGTCACCGCGGTGATCGGCAAGACCGAGGGCAATGGCGGCGTCAACGATTTCACCCGCATTCTGGCCGACCAGGCCTTCCGGCGGGTCTTGCTCAAGCGCGGCAAGCGCTCCGAGGCCGAGATCCACAACGTGCCGATGGTGTGGTCCGGCGGCTGTGATGGTGTCATCACGCCCCATGCCACGATCTTCGCCCGCAACGGCAAGACCGGTCCGGCCGACAAGTCGCGCCTGGTGATCGGCACGGCGCTGAGCGCGGAATTGCTGCCGGAGGACATCGGGCGTCCGGCGATGGTCCAGAAGGTCGCCGACGCCGTCAGGGCGGCGATGCAGGACGCCGGAATTTCCGATCCGAAGGATGTGCATTATGTCCAGACCAAGACGCCGCTCTTGACCATCGAGTCGGTGCGCGACGCCGAATCGCGCCACCAGACCCTGGCGTGCGAGGTTCACGATTCCATGGGCGTCTCCAACGGCACCACCGCGCTCGGCATTGCGGTGGCGCTGGGCGAGCTGCCGATGCCGAAGGCCGAGCAGATCTGCCGGGATCTCGGTCTCTATTCGTCGGTCGCGTCCTGTTCCTCGGGCGTGGAACTGACCCAGGCGCAGATTGTGCTGCTGGGCAACAAGGCCGGCGCCGGCGGCCGCTACCGCATCGGCCATTCGGTGATGCGCGACGCGCTCGATATCGACGGCATCTACGATTCAATTCGCGATGCCGGGCTGGAGCTGCCGGAACGGCCGCGATCGGAAGACCTCAAAGGCCGCGTCGTCAATTGCTTCATGAAATGCGAGGCCGACCGCAGCGGCCTGCTGCGCGGGCGGCGGCAGATCATGCTCGACGATTCCGACGTCCATCACCACCGTCATTCCAAGGCAGCGGTGGGTGGCGTGGCGGCGCTGGCGATCGGCGATCCCGCGGTGTTCGTGTCGGTGGATGCCATGCATCAGGGCCCGCACGGCGGCGGTCCGGTGATCGCGATCGTCGAACTGGACGAGTGAAACCGGCACGTTCCTTGCTCGGAATATAGGCCGCAGGGTCGAGAAGCGGCCCGCACGCTGGACCACAGGAGCGCTCGATGAAATCACTGAAGCTTGCGATCCTCGCCTCCGCGGCGCTGGCGCTGGGCGCTGCCGCTTCGGACCGGGCGGTGGCACAGGACAAGGTTTCGGTCGGCGTATTCCCGCTCAGTTCATCGCTGCCGTATTTCGTGGCGCTGGAGCGGGGGTTCTTCAAGGAGCAGAACATCGAACCCGAAATGACAAAACTGATGGGCGGTCCGCCGAACGTCGCGGCGATGATGACCAACCAGATCGAGGTATCGGCGGTTCTGGTGACGCTCGAAGGATTGAACGCTAATGTGAAGAAGCCGGGCGTGGCGATGTACATCGCGCTCAACAGCCAGACCAAGATTTTCAAGATGGAACAATTCGTGGTCCGCAACGGCTTCAAGGCCGAGACCATCGCGGACTTGAAGGGCGCCAGGCTGATGTCGGCGCCGGGGCCCGCCAACCTCAACACCGCCAAGGCCATCCTGGCCAAAAACGGTCTGAAGGAGGGCGATTACACCATCGACCAGCTCGATATGAGCCAGCACATCAATGCCATGACCGCGGGTACCTTCGACGGCGGCTACACGCTGGAGCCGAACGCATCGATGATGATCAAGGCCGGGGTCGCGCGCTCGCTCGAGGCCGGTGTGATTTCAAAGTACATCCTCGGCGATGAGACTGCCGACGCCTATGCCGCCGGTTGCGCGATGACCAGCGATTTTATTCAAAAGCGGCCGGAAGTCGCAAAACGCTTCGCCGCGGCATGGGGCAAGGCGATCGATTTCATCAACCAGAACCCGGACCAGGCGCGGCAATATCTCGCCAAAAACACCTTCACGCCCGACAACGTCGTCGACATGGTGTCGATGCTGGGATACGTGATGGCCGGCGACATGAGCCCCAAACAGATTGGCGATCTGCAGAAACTGGCTGACTTCGGCCATTCGATCGGGGTGGTCCCCGAAAAGCTCGACGTCACCAAAGTCCTGCAGAAATTCTGAGATGCCCGTGGCAGGAGCACAGCCCGCAGCGAAGACGGCCGTGCCGGGCAAGGTTCAGGATGCGGCGCGGCGGACCGCGCCGCATGTCACCATACGCGGATTGAGCAAGCGCTTTTCCGATGCCACGATCTACGACAATTTCGATTTCGACATTCCGCGCGGCAAACTGATCTCGGTGTTCGGACCGAATGGCTGCGGCAAGAGCACGCTGATCAACATGATCGCGGGGCTGGTCGCCGCCGACTCCGGCGAGATCCTGTTTGACGGCCGGCCGCTCAACCACATCAAATTCGGCTACGTGTTCCAGAATTACCGCGAGGCGATGTTTCCCTGGTTGCGCGCCTTCGAAAATATCGCCTACCCGCTCAAGGCGATGGGGGTGCCGAAGGCCGAGCGCATCGTCCGGGTCGAGAGGATCGTCGCCAATCTCAACGTCAAGATCGACCTCAGGCTCTACCCCTACCAGATGTCCGGCGGCCAGCAGCAGCTGATTTCGATCATGCGCGCGCTGGTGGTCGACCCCGAAATCCTGTTCCTCGATGAGCCGTTTTCCGCGCTGGATTACGAAATGACGCTGTTCATGCGCGAGCAGCTGCAGCGGGTGTTCGTCGAGACCGGGACCACCACGGTGCTGGTGTCGCACGATCTGGAGGAAGCGGTATATCTGTCGGACCGCATCCTGCTGCTGTCGCGGCATCCGGCGCGCGCGGTCGAATTCGTGCATTACGACGCAGCGCGGCCGCGCACCGACCGGACTCTGTCGGAGGCCGAATTCATCAGTACCAAGGCGCACTGCCTCGAGGTGTTTCAACGGGAGGTGCGCAAGGCATGAGACGCTTCGAGGTCTTGCTGCCGTTTGTCGGGGTCGCCGTGCTGCTGGCGGTGTGGTCGCTGACGGTGTGGGCCCGGGTGGTCGATCCGGTGCTGCTGCCGTCGCCGCTGGCGACGTTCCGGGCGATGTGGATCGGGATGACCAGCGGCAAGCTTGGCGTGGACTTCCTCAAGACAGTGGAGCGCACGATCTATTCGACCGCGATCGCCGCCGTGATTGCGATCCCGCTCGGCATCCTCCTTGGTTCATCGGAAAAGCTCTACCGCTCGGTCGAATTCCTGATCGACTTCTTTCGCTCGACGCCGGCCTCGGCGATGTTTCCGCTGTTCCTGGTGCTGTTCGGGGTCGGCGACCGCACCAAGATATCGGTCGCCGCGTTCGGCGCCGCGCTGGTGATCCTGTTCAATGTCGCCTACGGCGTGATCAACGCGCGCAAGACGCGGATACTGGCTGCCAGGGTGATGGGCGCCTCCCGCATCAGGGTGCTATGGGATGTGATGCTGCTGGAATCGCTGCCGCAGACCTTTGTCGGCCTGCGCAACGGCGTGTCGCTGGCGCTGGTCATTGTCGTGGTGGCCGAGATGTTCATCGGTTCGACCGATGGGCTCGGCCAGCGCGTGTTCGAGGCCCAGCAATTGTTCGACATGCCCGACATGTATGCGGCGATCTTTGCCGCCGGCGCGCTCGGCTATGGTCTCAATCTTTTTTTCCTCACGATCGAGCGCCGCTTTGTGCACTGGTCGGGCAAGTGACGGGATTTGACATGACCGAGAGCCTGAGCCGCAAGACGGCTACCGAACTGGCATCGCTGATCGCCGGCAAAAAGGTCAGTCCGGTCGAGGTGCTCGACGCCCATCTCGCCACCATTGCGCGGGTCAATCCCCCACTCAATGCCATCGTCACGCTGGTGGCCGAAGCCGCGCGCGCTTTGGCCAGAGATGCTGAGGCCGCCGTGATGCGCGGCGAGGTGCTGGGGGCGCTGCACGGGCTGCCGGTCGCGATCAAGGACGTGACGCCGACCGCCGGCATCCGCACCACCTACGGATCGCCGCTGTTTGCCGATAACGTGCCGAGCGAAGACGCCGAAGCGGTGCGGCGCCTGAAGGCGGCCGGCGCCATCGTGCTCGGCAAGACCAATACGCCGGAATTCGCCGCCGGCGCCAACACCTTCAACGACGTGTTCGGCGTCACCCGCAATCCCTGGAATCCGGCGCTCAGTCCGGCGGGTTCCTCCGGCGGATCGGCGGTGGCGGTTGCGACCGGCATGGTGCCGCTGGCGCAGGGCACCGATTTCGGCTGCTCGATCCGTATGCCGGCGTCGTTCTGCGGCATTGTCGGCATCCGGCCGACACCGGGACTGACGCCGAACGCGCCGATGCCGCTGGCCTGGGACCCCGGTCAGGTGCATGGACCGCTGGCGCGCACCGCCGAGGACGCCGCGCTGATGCTGGACGCGCTGGTCGGCTTCAGCCGGATGTCGCCGATTTCGGTGGCGCCGCCATGGCCGAGCGCACGGGCCATCGTCGCCAAGGCCAACGACGCCAAAGGCCTGCGCATTGCCTATGTTTCCGATATCGCCGGCATCGGCGTCGAGCCCGAGATCGACGACATCTGCCGGGCGGCCGCGCTGTCGCTGCGCGATGCCGGCGCCAGTGTGGAGGAGATCGCGTTCGACGTCTCCGACGGCAAGTCGCCCTATCAGGCATGGCGCGGGCTGTGGATGGTCGGGCAGCAATTTGCCAATCTCGATCGGCTCGAAGCCTTCGGCGTCAACCTCAAGGGCAACGTCAAGGCTGGACTGAAAGTGACCGCGCTGGATTTTGCCGCGTCCGAACAGAAGCGGCAGCTGCTGTTCCAGCGTTTTGCCAAATTCTTTGGGAGTTACGACCTCCTGATCACGCCGCAATCGCCGGTAAAGCAGTTTCCGGTGGAGATGAATTTTCCGACCCTGATCAACGGCAAAAAGCTCGACAATTACACCGACTGGATCGCCGGCTCGTTCCTGATCACGCTGATGAGCCTGCCCGGCGGCAGCGTGCCGGCCGGCCTGACCAGCGACGGCTTGCCGGTCGGCATCCAGATTGTCGCCCCGCGCTTCGAGGAGCCGCTGATCCTGTCGGTCATGAAGATCGTGCAGCAGACCCACCCGATCGGCTGGCCGACTCACGGGTGAGCATCTGGTGAGAAAGGCTGATATTGTCGTTGGTGGCGAGCCACAAAACGACGTCATTGCGAGCGCAGCGAAGCAATCCATCGCTACCAAACAAGGAGTGTATTGCTTCGTCGCATCCGCCTTCGCCCGAAGGCGGGCTTCGGCGGACAAGAGGGCTCCTCGCAATGACGGCAGAGGACACTAGCCTGCCGCCATCCGTGCCGCGAATGCTGCCAGCGAGGTTGGCGGACGGCCGAGCAGCCAGCCCAGCACATTGGGATTGCCCATGAGGCCGTCGCGCGCATAGGCGCAAAACATTTTTGTCAATGTCTGCCGCGCTGTGTCGTCCATGCCGGCGGCGCGGGCGCGCCGGTCCCAGACTTCGATGGGTTCGGCTTCGGCGCGGACGATCCTGTTCAGGGCCCGGCCGAATGTCGCGGCGATCTCGATCTGGCTGAGCGGCGGCGTCCCGACCAGTTCGTAGGTTGCGCCAGCGTGGCCGTCCGCCGTCAGCACCAGGGCGGCGGCTTTGGCGACGTCGTCGAGATCGACCAGGCTGAGCCGGGTTTCTATCGGATAGGGCACGCGAAAGATGCCGTCGCCAACCATGCGATCCCATTCGGCAAGGCTGTTCTGCATATAAGCGGTCGGCTGCAGAATGGTAAAATCCAGCCCAGAGCCGAACAGCATTTCCTCGACCCGCAGCTTGTTCCAGTGATGCGGCATCGCCTCGATCTGCGGATGCAGCACGGAGTGATAGACGAGGCGGGCAACACCTGTGTTGTTCATCGCGCCGATCAGCGCACTGGCAAAAGCCGTTTCGTGCGGACTGACATTCGGACAGATGTGATAGACCGCCGCTACGCCGCTGGTGGCGCGGGCAAGCGCGCGTGGATCATCCATCTCGCCGGCAACGACGTCCTTGACGCCGATGCTCCGCAGGGCGGCCTCATGCGCCGGGCTTCGCACAAACGCCCGCACCGGCGCGCCGCGCGCGACGATCGCCTTGAGAACGGCGTTGCCGGTCTTGCCGCCGGCACCGGTGACCAGGATCATGCGTGACACCCGATCTGCCTCTAGCACTTCGCGTTCCGGGTCAGCTCGAACAGCCGGCTCGGGCTCAGCGGAATTTCCTTTAGTTCGACGCCTTTGGCTTTCAGATCGAGCGCGTCCTCGATCGCCTGTGCAAACAGCGGCCCGACCGGAATGGCACCGGCTTCGCCGGCGCCCTTGATGCCCAGGGGATTGAGCGGCGACGTCGTCACGGTGTGGGCGAGCTGCATCCGCGGCACCTCCAGCGCGGTCGGCAACAGATAGTCCGCCAGCGAGGCGTTCAAAAGCTGGCCCTGGTCGTCGAACACCAGTTTTTCGTAGAACGCGTTGCCGATGCCTTGGGCGACGCCGCCATGGATCTGGCCGGCCAGGATCATCGGGTTGATCACGGTGCCGCAGTCATGCACCACGACATATCTGATGATCTTCAGCTCAAACGTCTGCGGGTTCATTTCGATGATCATGGCGTGGACGCCGTTGGCGGTGGCGCCCATCGGAGGCCCGAAATACTGGGTCGATTCCAGGCCGGGCTCGGTGCCGGGTTTTACCGCGCCGCGCATTGGATTGGCGCGGCTGGCGAGTTCGCCCAGCTTGACGAATTTTTCGGGGATGCCGACGATCGAAACCTTGCCGCCCTCGATCACCAGGTCTTCTTCGGCGCATTCGAACAGATCGCTAGCAAGCTTCAGCGCCTTCTTCCGTACCACCTTGGAGGCTTCGTTGACGGCGTTGCCCGCCACCACCGCGCCGCGGCTGGCAAAAGTGCCGGCGCCCCAATAGAACTGGTCGGTATCGCCGGTGACGACATCGACATCTGACACGGCAACGCCGAGTTGCTCCGCGGCGATCTGGGCAAAGACCGTAAAATGTCCCTGGCCCTGGGTCCCGATCCCGGTTGCGACGCTGACCTTGCCGTTGGATTGCACCTGAACCTTGGCGCCTTCGTAGGGGCCGATCCCGGTGCCCTCGACATAGCAGGCGAGGCCGATGCCGAGATGGCGGCATTGCAGGCGCGCCGCTGCCTGTTCCTGCTTGAACGCCGCGTAGCCGATCGCCTCCATTGCCATGTCGAGCACCGGCTCGTAATTGCCGCTGTCATATTCCAGCGCGCTGAAATCCTGGTAGATGATCTCGTTCTTGTAAGGGAATGCATCGGGCGGAATCAGATTGCGCCGCCGGATTTCGGCCGGGTCGATCTGCAATTCATGCGCGGCGAAGTCGAGCAGGCGCTCCATCACGAACACGCCATGCTGGCGTCCGGCGCCGCGATAGGGCGTGACGATCGGCAGGTTGGTGAACACCTGGGTGAAAGTGCTGTCATAGGCCGGCACCACATAGGGGCCGAGCAGGGTGCACTGGCTGTTGATCGGCACGGTCAGGCCGTAGGGGTCGTAGGCACCGCCGTCGTGCAGGAACACATCTTTGATGCCGAGGATGCGGCCATCGCGGCTGACCGCCATTTCCGCGTCATGGATCTGCCCGCGCTCATGGGTGGTGGCGAAAAAATGCTCCAGCCGGTCCTCGATCCATTTCACCGGCCGGTTCAACCGCATCGATACCCATGGCAGCAGCACTTCCTCGGGATAAAACATCATGATCTTGGGCCCGAAGCCGCCGCCGACGAAGGGCGCGATCACCCGCACCTGCCGTTCGTTGAGCCCGAGCATGGCGGCCAGCCCGTTGCGGACGAACACCGGCGCCTGGGTGGTGTCCCAGATCGTCATCTGGCTGGCGCGGGCATCCCATTGCGCAACCACGCCGCGGGTTTCGATCGGCGAGGAGATGCCGTGTTCGTAGAAAAACCGGCGCTTGAGGATGTGGTCGGCCTTGGCCGCCGCGGCCGCGTAATTACCCTTGGTCTGCCGGACATGCGCCGAGACGTTGGAGCCGACATCGTCGTGAACCAGCGCCGATCCGGCGGCGAGGCCTTTTTCCAGGTCGACCACGACCGCAAGCGGCTCGAGCTCGACGTCGATATCGTCGAGCGCGTCCTCGGCGATATAGCGGCTCTCGGCGATCACGATGACCAGGGGTTCGCCGACATGGCGAACCTTGTCCCTGGCGAGCGGGACCTGGGTCCGCTGATGGAACACGATGCCGGCAATCGGCGGCGGTGGCACCAGCAGCGGACCCGGCCGCCAGTAGTCGCCGAGGTCGCCGGCGACGAAGGCTGCGACCACGCCGGGACGCTGCAGTGCCTTGGCGACGTCGATCTTCAGGATCCGCGCATGCGCCACCTGGCTGCGCAGCAAGGCTGCGTGCAGCATGCCCGGCAATTCGACGTCATCGACGAACAGCGCCTGTCCGGTCAGAAGCTTGCGGTCTTCGTTGCGTTTGACGGGCTCGCCGAAGCTGCGGGTTGACATCCGGTCAGCCCCGCATTCGTTCGGCGGCGGTCATGACGGCGTCGACGATGTTCTGGTAGCCGGTACAGCGGCACAGATTGCCGGACAACGCCTCGCGGATCTCGTCTTCGCTCGGCGAGCGGTTTTCGTCGAGAAACGCCGTCATGGTCATCAGAATGCCCGGCGTGCAGTAGCCGCATTGCAGGCCGTGATGGTCGTGCATCGCCTGTTGCAGCGGATGATATTCGCCGGCCTCGTTGGCAAGGCCCTCGACGGTCGAAATCTCGTGATGGTTGGCCTGCACCGCCAGCATCAGGCAGGAGCGCACCGGCGCACCGTCGAGCAGCACCGTGCAGGCGCCGCACACCCCATGCTCGCAGCCGACATGGGTGCCGGCCAGCGACAGATCGTGGCGCAGGAAGTCGCTCAGAAGCAGCCGCGATTCGACGCGGCGCTGATATTTTGTGCCGTTGACCGAGAGCGTGACGTCGTGAAGATCAATGTCCATTGCGGGCCCGCTGATACGCCGTCTGCAAGGCGCGCTCGGTCAGAACGCCGGCGACATGGCGCTGATAGTCCGCGGTGGCGTGAACGCTGCCGGCCGGATCGATCATGGCCTGAACCGATGCCGCGACCTCGCGGACAGTTTTCTCGGTCAGCGGCTGCCCGACGAGAATTTCAGCCGCGGCGCTGGCATCGACCGGGGTCTCGCCGACCCCGCAAAACGACAGCCTGACGTCGCTGCATTGGCTGGCATCGTCAAGCCCGATCATCGCGGCGACGCCGACAATGGCGAAATCGCCGCGCCGCCGCGCGATCTCCATGAAGCAGGCGCCGCTGCGCGGCTTCGGCAAGTCCAGTTCGACCTCCACCAGCATCTCGTCGGACTTGAGATCGGTGGTCAGCGCGCCTGCGAAGAACGCCGGTGCTTCGATCCATCGCTCGCATGTCGCCGACTGCACGCGGAACCGGGCCGCCAGGGCCAGGGTGATGGCGGGAAGCTCCGAGGCCGGATCGGCGTGCGCCAGATTGCCGCCGAACGTGCCGCGGTTGCGGATCTGTGGATGGGCGATATGCGGCAGCGCCTCGCCGATTAACGGAAAGGCGCGCGTAAAACTCGCATCGCGCTGCAGCACCCGGTAGCGCGTCAGCGCGCCGACCCGGGTCGCCGTGGCATCGGGGCGAATCCCGGCGAGGCTCTCGATGCCGTTGATGTCGATCAGGACCTCGGGCCGCGCCAGCCGGAAATTCATCGCCGGCATCAGGCTTTGTCCGCCGGCCAGGAATTTCGCGTCGTCGCCGTGTTCGGCCTTGAGCGCGAGCGCGTGCTCCAGGGAAGTGGCGGCCAGGTATTTGAAGGGAGCAGGCTTCATGGCGCTCGCGTGCAATGCGGTGTGGCGCGTTGGTGCGCGACGCCGCGTTGAAAGTATGAGGCGCCCCCCCGCGCAAGTCAAAAAATCGGGGTGTTTTTTTGCCATCTGAAAATCCGATGGAGGCATGTTTGACCCCGATGGTTGTTCTTGCCCATTAATATCTCCGCATGCGCAAACATTGAGCGCGCCATTTGCAGCGGTGTTTGTCAGTATTTGTCCATGCCGTTGCAAATGTCGAAGTCATTGAAGCTGGACAGTTCGGGCGCTACGCTGCAACCGGACGGCGAGACGCCGTTGGTCACCGTGATCGAACCGGCAGGCATGAACAAGACAGCGGACGCCAAGCTTGAACCTGTTGCTTCGCCGCAGCGCCTCGCGGTCGATGTCAGCCATGTTTCGCTGACGTTCGAGACCGCCGACGGCAAGGTCGATGCGCTGTCCGATGTCAGCCTGCAGATCGCCGACGGTGAATTCGTTTCCTTCATCGGTCCCTCCGGCTGCGGCAAGACCACGATGCTGCGGGTGATCGCCGACCTGCAGCAGCCGACCTCCGGCACGCTTCTCGTCAATGGCATGAGCGCGGAACAGGCGCGTCTCGGGCGCCGATACGGCTATGTGTTTCAGGCGCCGGCGCTGTTTCCGTGGCGCACCATCGAGAAGAACCTGAAGCTGCCGCTCGAGATCATGGGTTTTTCCGATAGCGAGCAAAGGCTGCGCGCCGCGCGCTATCTGGCGCTGGTCAACCTGACCGGCTTCGAGCGTAAATTCCCCTGGCAATTGTCCGGCGGCATGCAGCAGCGGGTTTCGATCGCGCGCGCCCTGTCGTTTGATCCGGCGCTGCTGCTGATGGACGAGCCGTTCGGCGCGCTCGACGAAATCGTCCGCGACCATCTCAACGAGCAGCTGCTGCAATTGTGGGACAAGACCGGCAAGACCGTGCTGTTCGTCACCCATTCGATCCCGGAAGCGGTGTTCCTGTCGACCAAAATCGTGGTGATGTCACCGCGCCCGGGGCGGATCATCGACATCATCGATTGCAATTTTCCGCGCGAGCGTACCCTGGAAATTCGCGAGACCCCGGAATTTCTCAAGATCGCCCAGCGGGTGCGGGTGGGCCTTCGGGCGGGGCATTCCTATGACGAGTAGCGCGCTCACCCTGCCGATCGGGCGATCGCTGCGGCAGCATCCGCTGCTGGCGCGCTACGCGCCGATCGCGACGGTAGTGCTGGCGCTGATTGCGATCTGGTATGTCGCCGCCGTCCTGATGAACCTTGCGTTGGTGCGCGGCGGCTTCGAGCGCGAGGAGACGCCGTATACCGTGTCGGAACTGATCGCGGGCACCATGAGCGCCGAGCGTCCATTGCTGCCGGCGCCGCATCAGGTGATCGCGGCCTTTGTCGATTCGGTGTTCGGCTATCCGCCCAATGCGCCGCGGAGCCTGGTCTATCATTCCGGCGTCACGCTTTCGGCGACGCTGCTCGGATTTTTACTCGGCGCGATGCTCGGCATCGCCCTGGCGCTGATGATCGTGCATAGCCGGGTGCTGGAGAAAAGCCTGCTGCCCTGGATCATCTGCTCTCAGATGGTGCCGATCCTGGCGCTGGCGCCGATCTTCATCGTGGTGCTCGGCGCCATCGGATTGCAGGGCCTGCTGCCGAAATCGATCATCTCGGCCTATCTGTGCTTCTTCCCGATCACCATCGGGATGGTGAAGGGTTTTACCGCGCCGGATCCGATGCAGCTCGACCTGATGCGGACATGGTCGGCGACGCCGCGGCAGGTGCTTTCAAAACTGCGCTGGCCGTCGGCGGTGCCCTATCTGTTTGCCGGCCTCAAGGTCGCCGTCACCATCTCGCTGATCGGCGCCATCGTCGCCGAACTGCCGACCGGCGCCGAGGCCGGCCTCGGCGCCAGGCTATTGGCGGGCTCCTATTACGGACAGACCATCCAGATCTGGTCCGCGCTGCTAGCGTCGGCCATTCTCGCATCGGGCCTGATCGGCCTGGTGGGCCTGGCGGAGCGCGGCGTCGCGCGGCAGATGGGGACACGGCCTTGAACCCGGCCAGGCTCAGACTGGGATTTATTCTGGCCACCGCCGGCATGTTGCTGGCGCTGGTGTTGCCGCTTTCAACCGGAGCGGCCGCGACCCTGCCGGCACGGCCCATTCTGTTCGCCTTGACGCTGGCGGCTGCGGTGTTGTTCGCGGTCGCCGCCTGGACCGGCGGATGGCGGGCGATTGCGCCGGGCTTCGCCGGTGCGCTCGGGGGTGCCGCGACCACGCTGGCCTTGCTGCGCGATCCCGCCATCGCCGGCTCGGCGGCCGCGGGCTTCTGGGTCATGATGCTGGCAGTCTGGCTCGGCGCCGCGCTCTGCGTGATTGAGCTTGCGACCATGGGTCCCCGCCGCGGGGCGGCGCGCCGGACCCTCAATTTGGCGATCCCGCTGCTGTTCGGCGCGGCGGTGTTTTACCTCTGGGAAGTGCTGGTGCGCGGCTTTGGGGTTTCCCCCGTGATCATGCCGCCGCCGAGTGCTGCCGCGGCGCGGTTCTTCGCATCCTTGCCGACGCTGTTCCAAGACTTCGTCCAGACTTTCGTGCGCGGCGTGCTGATCGGCTACGCCATCGGCTGCAGCGCGGGCCTGTTGGTGGCGATCGTCGCGCAGCGCTTTGCGTTTCTCGGGCGCGGACTGCTGCCGCTCGGAAATTTCTTCTCGGCGCTGCCGCTGGTCGGGGTCGCGCCGATCATGGTGATGTGGTTCGGCTTCGACTGGCCCTCGAAAGCCGCCGTGGTGGCGCTGGTGACCTTCTTCCCGATGCTGGTCAATACGCTGGCCGGTCTCTCCGCATCCGGACATATGGAACGCGACCTGATGCGGTCCTATGGCGCCGATCATCGGCAGACCCTGACCAAGCTCTATCTGCCGGCGGCGTTGCCGTTCATTTTCAACGCGTTGAAGATCAACGCCACGCTGGCGCTGATCGGCGCCATCGTCGCCGAATTCTTCGGGACGCCGACCCAAGGCATCGGCTTTCGCATCTCGACGGAAGCGGGGCGCATGGCGATCGACATGGTGTGGGCGGAAATCGCGCTGGCCGCGATCGCCGGAATGGCTTTCTACGGACTTGTCGCGCTCGCCGAGCGCGCGACCACTTTTTGGCACCCATCCTATCGAACCTGACTCGGCGGGTTCTCAAAGCTTCGGAGTATCGAATGAAGAAACTAGTGGCACTCGCAGCAGGCATGACAATGGGTTTGTCGTTCGCGACTGCGCAAGCGGCAGACACGGTCACCATCCAGCTCAAATGGGTCACGCAGGCCCAGTTCGCCGGTTACATCGTGGCCAAGGAGAAGGGGTTTTATAAGGACGTAGGTTTAGACGTCACCATCAAGCCGGGCGGCCCGGATGTGGCGCCCCCGCAGGTGATTGCCGGCGGCGGCGCCGATGTCGTGGTCGACTGGATGCCGTCGGCATTGGCGTCGCGCGAAAAGGGCGTGCCGCTGGTCAACATTTCGCAGACCTTCAAGAAGTCCGGACTGGAACTGACCTGCCGCGCCGATACCGGCATCAAGAAACCTGCCGACTTCAAGGGCAAGACCATCGGCATCTGGTACGGCGGCAACGAGTATCCGTTCCTGTCCTGGATGTCGAAGCTCGGCTACAAGACCGACGGTTCGGCCGACGGCATCAAGATCATCAAGCAGGGTTTCAACGTCGATCCGATCCTGCAGAAGCAGGCCGACTGCGTTTCGACCATGGCCTACAACGAATATTGGCAGGTGATCGACGGCGGCTACAAGCCGAGCCAGCTCGTGGTCTTCAAGTATGAGGATGAAGGCGTCGCGACGCTGGAGGACGGACTCTATGTGCTGGAGAAGAACCTCAAGGACCCGGCCTTCGTGACCAAGATGGCGAAATTCGTCAAGGCTTCGATGAAGGGCTGGGACTACGCCAAGAGCCACCCGGACGAGGCCGTGAAAATCATCCTCGCCGGCGACTCGACCGGCGCCAAGACCGAAAAGGACCAGAAGCGGATGATGACGGAAATCGCCAAGCTGCTCGGCGCCTCCGACGGCAAGCTAGACGTCAAGGATTACGACCGCACGGTGGCGACGCTGATGTCGGGCGGATCCGATCCGGTCATCACCAAGAAGCCGGAAGGCGCCTATTCCTTCGTGGTCTACGACGCGATGAAGTAGCCAGGCGCACAACAGGATATCGACGGGCGGCCGGTGTGATCCGGCCGCCCGTCGGGCGACCAGGATTTGCTTTCAATATTCGCCGTTCACAGCCCGTGAAGAGGTCGATAGTCGAGAGCTGACCGCAGCAAAGTTGGCGTTCGATTGCATCCCGACAACCGAAATAACACCTATTACGTGATCGTGACGCGCCGCGGCGAGGGCGCAACGCCGTTCGGCTGGGAGATCCAGCGACGGCGCAAGGCGATGGGCGTGAAGGTTTGCGGCTCCGGCTACCGCTCCTATCGGGCGGCGCACGACGCCGGAACCAAGGCGCTGGTGAGATTCCTTGATGATCTTTTCAATGAGGGCCGGGCGGACGGTTGCGCGTGACGCGCGGGCGCCGTTTCAACTCGACGCCATCATGCTGTAGTGTGCCGCGACCGGCGAACATGGAAGGTGGCCCGCGATGCTGTCGAAGTTTGAACGTTATCCCCTGACCTTCGGTCCCAGCCCGATCGAGAAGCTGTCGCGGCTATCCGCGCATCTCGGCGGCGATGTCGAGATCTTCGCCAAGCGGGAAGACTGCAATTCCGGCCTTGCCTTCGGCGGCAACAAGCTGCGCAAGCTCGAATACATCGTGCCCGACGCGATTGCCAGCAATGCGGACACGCTGGTCTCGATCGGCGGGGTGCAGTCCAACCACACCCGGATGGTGGCGGCGGTGGCCGCCAAGATCGGGATGAAGTGCCGGCTGATCCAGGAGAGCTGGGTGCCGCACGAGGACGCGGTCTACGACCGGGTCGGCAACATCATGCTGTCGCGCATCATGGGCGCGGAAATTCAACTGGTCGACGAAGGTTTCGACATCGGCATCCGCGAGAGCTGGACCGCGGCGCTGGCCGACGTCAAGGCGAGGGGTGGCAAGCCCTACGCGATCCCGGCCGGTGCCTCCGTGCACAAGTTCGGCGGCCTCGGCTATGTCGGATTTGCCGAGGAGGTGCGGGCGCAGGAGAAGGCCATGGCGGTGAAGTTCGACTTCATCATCGTCTGCACCGTCACCGGCTCGACCCATGCCGGCATGGTGGTCGGCTTCGCCGCCGACGGCCGGCAACGCCAGGTGATCGGCATCGACGCCTCGGCTACACCGGCGCAGACCAAGGCCCAGGTGCTCGACATCGCCCGCAAAACCTCGGACCTGGTCGGCGGCAAGGACATCACCGCCGACGATATCGTGCTGAAGGAGGACTATGCCTATCCGGTCTACGGCGTGCCATCGAAGGAGACGATCGAGGCGATCCGGCTGTCGGCGCGGCTGGAGGGGATGATCACCGACCCGGTCTACGAGGGCAAATCGATGCAGGGCATGATCGACCTGGTGCAGAAGGGATTTTTCCCGAAGGGATCAAAAGTGCTCTACGCCCATCTCGGCGGTGCCCCCGCGCTCAACGGCTACAGCTATACGTTTCGCAATGGGTGAGTTGAACCGCGCGTTGACCGGCCATCCTCTTGTGCAAACTATCAGCGGGTCGTCCCTGCGCATGCAGGGACCCATACGGCGCGGAATCTCGTTTCGGCACTGGGGCAGAGGCCTCTTTCACTTTCGAGGCCGGGGGTGATGGGTCCCTGCGTGCGCGCGCAGCGACGACCCGCCGAGAGTTCGTGCGAGGCCACGACCGCATCAATGCGCGGTTCAATTCCCCATATGCGATAGGCCTGCCGCGCGCGGGGCGACGTTAAGCGCCGCCCTGCTGCTTACACATGCACTGCGCTGCGGACGCGGCCGGCGTTGCCGAACACCCGCAGGTAACGCTCGGCTTCGGCGAGATTGCCGGTGGCTTTCTCCGGATTGTCGGAAAGCTTTACCGCCGGCCGGCCGTCGACCGAGGTTACCTTGCAGACGATCGAGATCGGATCGAGATCGACCGAACCGTCCGGTGAGCAGCCGACGAAATCATTGGTGAGGTTGGTGCCCCAGCCGAAACTGATCCTGACCCGGCCGGCAAAATGACGGTAGGTCTCCTCGATCGACTCGACATCCATGCCGTCGGAAAAGACCAGCAGCTTCTCGCGGGGATCGCGGCCCTTCTGCTTCCACCATTTGATGATTTCCTCGCCGGCCGCGATCGGCGGCGCGCTGTCCGGCCGAAACCCGGTCCAGTCGGCGACCCAGTCGGGCGCATCCCTGAGGAACGAGGTGGTGCCGAAGGCGTCGGGCAGCGCGATCAGCAGATTGCCGCCATAGGTGTGGCGCCACTGGTCGAGGATGCGGTAGGGCGCCCAGCGCAATTCGGTGTCGTCGTTGGCCAAGGCGGCCGCCACCATCGGCAGTTCATGCGCATTGGTCCCGATCGCTTCGAGATCGTTGTCCATCGCCAGCAGCACGTTGGAGGTGCCGGTGAAGGACGGTCCGAGACCTTCCTTGACGGCCTCGACGCACCAGCGCTGCCACAGGAAGCCGTGACGCCGCCGGGTGCCGAAATCCGAAAGCCGCAAGTCCTCGAGCCGGCGCAGCCGCTCGACCTTGGTCCACAGCTTGGCCTTGGCGCGGGCATAGAGCACGTCGAGGGCAAAGCGGCCTTGTCCCTTGGTGACCTGGCGCGAGCGCAACTCGTTGAGAATGGCCAGCGCCGGGATTTCCCACATCGTGGTGTGGGTCCACAGGCCGTGGAAATGCAGTTCGTACTGGCCGTCGACCTTGCGCAGCTCATATTCCGGAAGCCGGAACGTCGAAAGCCAGTTGATGAAGTCTGGCGAGAACATCTGGGTCTTGCCGTAGAAGGTATTGCCGGCGAGCCAGATCAGCTCCTTCTTGCCGAAGCGGATGGTGCGGGCGTGATCGAGCTGGGCGCGAAGTTCGCCCTCGTCGATGACCTCGGCAAGACGGACATGGCGGCTGCGATTGATGACCGAAAAGGTGGTGCGCTGGGCCGGGTAGAATTCCCGGATCATCTGCAGCATCAATAGCTTGTAGAAGTCCGTATCGAGCAGGCTGCGCACGATCGGGTCGAGCCGCCAGCCGTGATTGTAGGTCCGGGACGCAATGTCTGTGACTGCCATGGTGGAACTGTATCGTGCCGGAAGCCTCGCAACCAGTCGCTTTCGGGCTTTGCCAGCTGGATCAGGACGATT